>Ga0247727_10004691_pt1 | contig 28747 bp, 23 predicted proteins | sample WisWelCaveWW1625_FD_202498 | JGI IMG/M metagenome (GOLD analysis project Ga0247727, IMG submission 202498) | Biofilm microbial communities from Wishing Well Cave, Virginia, United States - WW16-25 | ecosystem: Environmental > Aquatic > Deep subsurface > Groundwater > Cave microbial mat | place...
CGGCGTTTGGCACAGCGAGGGTATGTCGCAGCGCAGGTGGGTGCTGCTCGACTACATCGATGTCGTCGTCCATGTCTTTCACAAGGAAGTGCGGAAATTCTATAATCTTGAAAAACTCTGGGGGGATTCGGTGATGCGAGCAGTTGAAGATATTCCTCGTGCGCGGCCGCGCCGTGCCGCATCCGGCAAATCTGCGCGGAAGCGTCCATCAAAGATCACTTCGTGAAAGCCTACCTGCGGGAAAAAATCCTTTCCTGTCTGAAGTCGCTGAAAGTTGACGATGGTGTCAATCCGGTATTTGAAAAGCCGCGGCAGCCTGAGCACGGTGACGTCACCACCAATGTTGCGATGGTTCTGGCGAAACGCATAGGAAAGAATCCGCGACAGTTCGCTCAGGACATTGTTTCCCGGCTGAGAGTAGATACCGCATTGGTTGCAAAGGTCGAGGTGGCGGGCCCCGGCTTCATCAATTTTCACTTTACCGACAAATTTTATCTCGAACAGCTCAAGGAAATTGTCGCAAAAGGAAGTTCTTACGGAAAAGTTAATGTTGGAGGTGGAAAGAAGGCACAGGTCGAGTTTGTCAGCGCTAACCCGACGGGGCCGCTGACCGTTGGCCATGGACGCAATGCTGTGTTCGGAGATACTGTTGCAAATCTCCTTGAATGGACGAACCACGACGTTCAACGGGAATATTACTTTAACAATGCCGGCAGGCAAATGCGGGTGCTGGGGGATTCCGTTCGGTTGCGGTACCTGGAGGCCCTTGGGCAAGAGATAGATTTTCCGGACGACTATTATCAGGGGGGATACATCAAAGACATCGCTCAGCATCTCTTCGAAGAATATGGCGGGAAGCTGAGCGAAGAACCTGCTGAGGGAATCTTTAACCAGCGGGCAGAACAGGAAATTTTTCAGGATATCAGAAAGACCCTGAAGCAATTGGGAATTGAATTCGACGCATTCTATAATGAAAACTCACTGTATGAAACGGGAAAGATCGAGGAAGTGATTGCCGAGCTGCGGAAGAGAGATCTGGCGTATGATCGGGACGGTGCAGTGTGGTTCAAGGCGACAGAGTTTGGGGGCGAGAAGGATAAGGTCATAGTCAAGAATACCGGTGAACCGACGTATCGACTTCCGGATATAGCTTATCATCGGGAAAAATTCCGGCGGGGTTTCGAACTGATGATCGACATCCTCGGTGCCGATCATATCGCTACGTATCCTGATGTCATCGCTGGATTACAGGCTCTTGGGTATGACACCGAAAAGGTGAAAATTCTTATTCATCAATTCGTGACGATAGTTCAGCACGGTGAGATCGTCAAAATGTCCACGCGGAAAGCGAACTTCGTCACACTCGACGAGCTCATTGATGAGGTCGGTGCCGACGTAGTCCGATACTTTTTCCTCATGCGGAGTGCTGGCAGTCATCTCAACTTTGATCTTAAACTTGCCAAGGAGCAATCCGAGGAAAACCCCGTCTATTATCTGCAATATGCCCACGCCCGCATAGCCAGCATTATTCGCTATGCAGAATCTGAAGGTGCCACGACAAACGACAGGTGGGATGTTGCACTTCTATCGCGGGCGGAGGAAATTGCACTCGTGAAGAAGCTTGTGGAATTTCCCGATATGGTCGAGTCATGCGGCTTAACGTACGAACCACATCTTCTGACTGACTATTTGCACGACGTGGCCGGATTGTTCCACAAATTCTATCATCAGCATCGTGTTGTTACTCCCGATAAGCCGCTTACTGCCGTGCGACTCGCGCTGTGCGCGGCGACGAAAATTGTTCTCGCCAACGGATTTGCAATTCTCGGTATCTCAGCGCCTGAGAAAATGTAACGGCATCGGCCTCTGGCAGCGTTGTCTTTTCTCTAAATTTTCATTATGTTGAAACAGAAATTCTTTGCGCCAGTAGCTCAACTGGATAGAGCATCAGCCTACGGAGCTGAGGGTTAGGGGTTCGACTCCCTTCTGGCGCACAGTGCAATTTGGAAATCTTAACTTTTGAAATTGACACGCACCCATAGCTCAATTGGATAGAGCATCAGACTTCGGATCTGAGGGTTGGGGGTTCAAGTCCCTCTGGGTGCGCTTTTCCTCTTTTTGACAATCGCTTCTAGATGAAAAAGATCACTGCCCTCTTGTTTTTTCTTTCCGGCTTTTCGGGTCTACTTTACCAGATACTTTGGTTGAGAAAATTCTCATACGTTCTGGGAACGACCTACCTTGCCATTAGTGTCGTTGTCGCATCCTTCATGGCTGGCCTTTTTCTCGGTTCATGGATCGTTGGTAAGTTTGTTGATCGCCTGCGGAACAAATTGAGCTGGTATGGACGTTTGGAGATCCTCATCGGTCTCTATGCTCTTGTTTTCATCGGTGGCATGAACTACATCGATGAGATCTTCAAAGGGTGGTATGACTTCGCTCACGGTGTTGCAATCGTAGAGACATCAGGCCGCGCATTGATCGCGATGCTTACGATGCTCCTTCCAACAGCAGCTATGGGGGCAACGCTGCCCCTGATTGTGCAGCGTTTCACGCACCACGAAAGTCAGTTTCGAACAAGCGTTAGCGTTTTTTATTCTGTCAATGCTCTTGGCAGCGCGACTGGTGCACTTGTGTGCGGATTCTATTTCATTGAGCGCTTCGGTGTCAACTTGTCCCTATGGATAGCTGCCATCTTGAATGTGATGGTTGGTCTATCGGCCCTCTTGCTTGCACGAAAGGACAGCGAGACCCCTGACTTATCTCATAAGCCTACAGCAATCCCGCAACAGAAGAATACGGGAAGGACCATTGAAAAAATATTGTTTCGCAGGAAGTACCTCTATCTATTTACTGCAGCTGTAGCAGGATTCTCTTCGTTAACTCTGGAAATGGTTTGGACCAGGGGCCTTCGTATCCTCATCGATAATAGTACCTACAGCTTTACCATTATCGTTTTTGTTTTTCTTCTCGGGATAGCGATAGGTAGTCGTGTTGCGGCGCTTCTGGCGAAAAGAAAAATCAACCTCCACTTTTCGTATGGAGTCTTACAACTTGCCCTAGGAATCTATGCTACTTTCACGATCTTTTTCCTGTACACCGTTGTTTACACAGACCTTTTTCAAGTCAGATTGTTCCAATTCGTCTACGATTATTCATATGCGTGGTCATGGGCAATCCTCGTTTACATTGTCCTCTGTGGATTAACTTTTCTCGTGCCGGCCATTTTGATGGGCATCCTTTTTCCATTGCTTAACGACGTCTACTTCAGCGAAATATCGGCGGAGTCTGGTAAGACTGTCAGTGCCGTGTACGCGGTGAACACAGTCGGGAGTATTGCGGGTTCGCTAGGAGCAGGATTTTTTCTGTTGCCGGCTCTTGGCATCAGAGAGACGATTCTGGCTGTGGCAGTGATTACTCTCGTTGTCGGAATCATCTTTGTAATGATCTCCGGAGAGAAGTTCTTGAGAACGACGGTTGTGGCGGGGTTCGTCTTTGTTCTCTGTCTAAATCTATCGACTCGTGGAGAATATCTTTCAAGCCGGGAGGAACTGAGAAGTGATCAGGTGATTTTCTATCGGGAGGGGTTGATGTCGACAGTCAAGGTCTTCCGCAAAGGCGAGTATCTCAATATGAGTATTGATGGCGACGTGGTGGCCTCAACTTCGCCTGAGCTGTTATTCAAAGAAAAAATGATTGGTCACCTCCCCTTTTTTCTTAAGCCCGACATAAGAGAAGTTCTCGCTGTGGGATTAGCCAGCGGCATCAGTGCCGCAAGTATGGCTGCCCATGATCGGGTGGAGAGGATTGATTGTGTGGAGCTCGTACCGGCAGTTTTCGAAGCTTGTAAATTTTTTTCGAGATTTAATCAGGACCTCCCTGGTAATGCAAAAGTCAGATTGATAGAAAACGATGCTTATGCGTTCTTGAAATACAATGAATCGATATACGACCTCATTTCTTCTGACGGAAAACTTGGTTCGCTCAACAAGGCGAACACGACCATGCTATCTGTTGATTACTTTTCTCTCTGCAAATCCCGCCTCAGGGAAGGCGGCATGTTTATTCACTGGATTCCCCTCATAACTCCCCAACGGAGTTTTGAAGTAATTTTGCGATCGCTGAAGAGCGTATTCGACCACGTGGTTCTTTTCTATTTCTATCCTTCCGATGTGTTCATGGTGGCCTCAGACGAACCAATTGTTCTCGACCTGGATCAGATGAAAGGTGTAATGGCTGACGAAAAAGTGCGGAATGAAATGCAAGATTTAGAAGTCGTAAAAGCATCGGAAATTCTCTTTGCATTTATGGGAACCTATAACTTCATGGATGGTGACGATATCATCGTGAACACTTTTGATCAGCCCGTACTGGAATTCTGGTTCATGAAGGATTGGAAGAAGAGTGGACAGAAACACGGAGGATATCGGGCAGAGAATCTAGAATTCCTGATCTCGAATTATCAAGACCGAAGAACTTCACTAATTCCTATCGTGAGAAACCCGGAGTATTCGAGGTACGTCGAGGCTTTCTATGAGCCATCACTCAGGTTTTACAATTTTTGCCTTGACAATTTCAAATACGGAAACTACAGAACGGGGCGTGAGGCATATCTCCGATTCAAGAGCGCTCTCCCGTTTTGATTGTTTTTCGGTATGGTGGACTGCAAAAATGCCTGCTTTGGAGAGCTTTTTCTTCCCTTTCATTAACGCAATCGATACGATAGATGGCGTCTACGTTGGAAGCTCTGCGAGTGAGAAGAAATATTGGTATCGTTGAACAAATGCTCCATACATGGTTCAATCCCATTCCGCCACGAGCGGCATGAGTCTGTCGGAACGAGGATCCTCTCCTCGATCTGGAGATCGAGAGGGGACTGGATATCATCCCGCGATGCGGTGCGGGGGGAACATCAGACTTGGGATATCATGGTTGTACCCATTGCTTAATTGGAGACCCGCCCGAACGAACGACCATTATAGCAATTGCATTCGGTCGTTCAGGCGGGGAGCATCAGACTTCGGACCTGAGGATTGGGGGTTCAAGTCCCTCTCGGTGCGCTCGCGTTGAAATTCCAAATGGCGAATTCTGCTGGTACGACTTCCCACGACCGCTGGATGGAATACGCTTTGAAAGAGGCAGGTACTGCCTACAAGCGCAATGAAGTTCCCGTTGGCGCAGTGATCGTCTTCGAAGACAAGATCATCGGCAAGGGATTTAACCAGACAGAGACGCTCCAGGACCCGACCGCCCATGCCGAGATGATTGCGATTACGGCGGCTGCGAATCACCTCGGTTCCTGGCGATTGGAAAATTGCGTTCTCTACGTGACTCTAGAGCCTTGTGTAATGTGCGCTGGCGCCATCGTGCTTGCGCGGATGCCGATGCTTGTCTTTGGAGCGTATGATCCCAGGGCCGGCGCGTGCTCCTCGCGCTTCAACATCACCAACGATACTCGTCTTACCCACCGCGTGCATACCGTGGGGGGTGTGCTCGAAGCAAAATGCGGAGCCTTATTGAAGGACTTTTTTGTGAAGGTGAGGATCGACGGAGGAGGAAACGGAAGGTGAGATTCTTATTACGAAGCGCCTGCATTTAATTGTTCGGCTCTATCGCTGAGCTTAAGCTTATCGATGAGTTCATCTAACTTGCCGTCAATGATTTCCGAAAGATCATGCAAGGTAAGCCCCACCCGATGATCGGTCACGCGGTTTTGTGGAAAATTATAAGTCCGGATTTTATCGCTGCGGTCGCCGCTCTTGACGAACGACTTTCGCTGAGCGGAGATTGAGGCATTCTGTTCCTGAACCTTCGCCTCGTGCAATTTCGCGCGAAGCATTTTCATCGCTCGCTCCCGATTTTGGAACTGCGAGCGTTCCTGCTGGCATGCAACCACGATACCGGTCGGCTTATGGGTGATTCGGACCGCGGTCTCGACTTTATTGACGTTTTGTCCACCCTTTCCCCCCGAGCGAAACGTTGTAATTTCAAGGTCATCCGGACTGATTTCCACCTCGATGTCTTCCACTTCCGGCAGAACCACGACAGATGCTGCTGACGTGTGAACTCGTCCCTGTGCCTCGGTTTCGGGCACGCGCTGTACACGGTGCACTCCGCTCTCGTATTTCATCGTGCCGTACGCGGCCGCACCGGTTATGGAGAAAATCACTTCTTTGAATCCTCCTTTGCCGGTATCGTTCCAGTCCATCAGTTCACACTTCCAGCCTTGCCGCTCGGCGTAACGCGTGTACATCCTGTATAAATCGGCGGCAAAGAGCGCTGCCTCTTCGCCACCGGTTCCCGCGCGTATCTCAACAATGGCGTTCTTATCGTCGCTGGGGTCTTTCGGGATCAACAGTCCCTTGAGCTCTTCTTCTACGGCTTGCAGTTTTTTCTCTGTTTCCTCTAACTCCGTCTTTGCGAGTTCGCGCATGTCCGGATCGTTGGCGGGGCGAAGCAGTTCACGGATTTCCCGGAGGTCACTCTCCGTTTTGCGGTAAAGATTGTAAACGCGAATAATTTCGGTCAGTTCGCTGTGCTCTTTCGAGAGTTCCCGGTACTTTGCTTGACTCGCGATGACTGCCGGATCACTCAAAAGCCGAGTAACCTCCTCATACCGTTCCCGTATTTTTTCTAACCGCTCAAACATTCTTACACAGCCTGATCGTTTGTGAAACAATTCTCTGAAGGAGAGCTTCGAACAATTTCAATGTACGCAATAATCGTCAATTATTCCATGAATCTACAAGGGCATCGCAGGTTCACTTCCGATCTCTACATGACCGCGTGAACGGGTGAAAATGCCCTTAAGCAGCGCAAACTCGGACGCTTCAAAAAACTTCATGAAGTACATTGCCGCGCAGAAAAGTAAGAGCAATGCCAATTTCCAGACCAGACCCCATTCACGCACGGGCACAAGAAGATAAAGCCCAACGACTGCAAGGCTCGCGAATGCCATCTTTCCAAGGCGAATCCATTCGTAGCGGATCGGATAAGCTCGCTGGACCGTCACGAACATCAACACCGCCATGACAAGGTAGCTGAGAACCGTTGCCCAGGCCGCACCGTAGAGCCCGATGTGTGGGATGAGAAGAAAGTTTCCGATGATATTTGCTGCGGCGCAAACAAAGGTAATTGGGGGCAGATACCGTGTTTTCTTTTCGATGTAGATTCCGGCCACCATCGTGTTCGATACGCCAAGGAACATGTAGCCAAGGAGCACAATCGGTACAATGCCAAGTGCGCTCCAGTACGCGGGGTGGATGACGTATCGGCCGAAAATACTGAGGTGGACGAGATCGGGGATAAAGAAGGTTAGAAGCAAAAACACGAGAGACATGAGCAGCACAAAGTACGTAAGGATGCGCGCGAACATTTCTTTCGCATTCGAGTCCTTCGCATGGGTGAGGAAAAACGGTCGCCAAGCGTAATCGCACATTTGAACGACGAGCATCATAAATATGCCGAGCCGGTAGTTCGCCTGGTAAATCCCGACGGCTGCGTCGTGGGTCAGCATTCGGAGGATGGGCCTATCCACGACCTGAATGACCATGGTTGCCAATCCGGCCGGAACATACGGTAGACCAAACCTCAAGAGTTCACGATACAATTCTGAAGAAAAATTGCCTGAAGAGCGACGCAGAATAGTCGGGACGAGGAAGAAGAAGGTCGCTGCAGAAGCGAGCAGCCCACTCAAGAATATTCCTTCCACTCCAGTCCTAAAAACGAGAAGGAGAACGAGATTTGACGCAACATTAATGACGATGTTGGTGAATTTTAGCGCGGCAAAGTGTTTGGCTTTGTTCTCCAATCTCAACGACGCAAAAGGGATGATTGCCAGGGCATCGAAGAATAGAATCCATGCGGCGTAATCCATGACTGCGTCATAACTCCGCGGAAGCGAGATAAGATCACAGACATATGGACCAGCGAGGACGAAAGCAAAAGACAATACAGCTGAGGTCAGGAATAACGAGATAAAAGGAGTGCTAAAATTTTGCTCGGGGGTTCCGATTTCTTTTGTCGAGGAGTACTTGAAAAATGCCGACTCCATCCCATAACCGTAGATCACGTTTGCAAACGCGATGAGAGAAAAGATATACGTTACGGTGCCGTACTCGCTCGGGGGTAAGACGTTGGTGTAAAACGGAACAAGGAGAAAATTGAGGAATCTGCCGACGATCGTGCCGAGGCCGTAAATAGCGGTCTCTGTCCCGAGTCGCTTGATTTTATCGAACATGCAGGGACCGTTCTACGGCTCTGGAGGGGAGATGGGTACTCTAACTTCCAAAGAAATATCGAGCGCTTTTGACGAGTGGGTCAAACGGCCGATGGAAATGTAATCGACGCCGGTTTCTGCTATTGACAGGACGTTTTCGAGAGACACATTTCCCGAAGCTTCGGTTTCGATTGTGTGGTCAATAAGTTGAATGGTGCGGTGCATCTCGGGGATTGGAAAATTATCCAACATGATTCGATGGACACCCTGATGCTTCAATACCTCGCGGACTTCATCGAAGTTTCTGGTTTCCACTTCGACTTTAATATTCAAATTGCTGGCGCGAAGAAAGCGGAGGCATTTTTCGATTGCTGCCGAAATTCCGCCTGCAGCGAGAATATGATTATCCTTAATCAACACCATGTCGTCCAGGCCGAAGCGATGGTTGACACCACCGCCGACTTCGACCGCGAGTTTATCGAGAATTCGAAAGCCAGGGACGGTCTTTCTTGTGTCGGTGATTCTTGCTCTGGTGCCCTCTACTGCTTTGACGAACGCGTGGGTCAGCGTGGCAATGCCGCTCATACGCTGGAGAAAATTGAGGGCGGTGCGTTCGGCCTTCAGAAGACCCGCCAGCGGTCCTTCGATTGAAGCGACGATGCTTCCGCTTTCAACCTCAGCGCCCTCTTTGGCGAGCGGAGTGAGGGAGACGGCGGGATCAACGTGCCGAAATACCAGTCCCGCGACTTCCAAACCGGCAATCACGCCGCGGGCTTTGACGAGGATATCAGCGCGGCCAAGGACGTCAGAAGGAACGATCGCTTCGGTCGTAATATCGCCTAATCCAATATCCTCAACCAGTGCTTCCTCGATCAAGCGAGTTATCTTGCTGTCATTCAGTACGTCACTTGTCACAGCTTCTTCTCAGATTCGTCGTCTGCAAGCATGATTGGAATATCATCTTTGATTTGGTAGACTTTGCCGCAGGCTTTGCATGTTAACGTGCTGTTCTCCGGTTCATAGAGCAAATCCCCATGACATTTTGGACAGCAGATGATGTCGAGGAGTTCTTTGCTTAACATGGTCGTTTTTTATGTTGGAACTGCAGCAATCTTTTCCCGCATTCTAAGGGCATGCTCGATGATTTCGGAAAAATGTCCAGGTGCTCGTGTAGGTTTACGAGTTGCGGCGTCCATGAAACTGTGAACGGTGTACCCTTCAACAAGTAAATCGTTCGTATTCACATCGTGGATCCGGTATTCCAGACGAATTCGAGCCATTGGCTTCTCTCGCAGCACGGTCGTGACGCTGATGAGATCGTCGTAACGGGCGGACTTGTAGTATTTTGCGTGAGCTTCGATGACGGGCAAATAGAATCCCATGCGCTCAATTTCCGGATAGGGAAGCCCGATGTCACGAAGCAAGTCAGATCGGCCGCTCTCGAAGTACTCGAAGTACTTTGCGTAGTACACCATTTTCATCTGATCTGTGTCGGCATAGCGCACGCGTATTTTCGTCTCGATTGATATCATGGTTATTCTACAATGTGAAATCCGTGTTCCGCATTCCCTGCCCGCCCTGGAGAATCCGACGAGGCGGACGCATTGCCTACTCCTCCCACTCTCCCATACCGGCAAACTTTTCGATACGTTTTTCCAGGAGTGCTTCCATTTTGATTCTCTTTAAGCTCTTAAGTTCATCAGCCAGAACTTCTTTCAAGATCTCGGCTGCTTTGTTCGGATCACGGTGTGCCCCGCCCAGCGGCTCCGGAACGATACGGTCAATGATTCCTTGTTCGATTAGATCCGTCGCCGTCAATTTCAGTGCTTCGGCAGCCTGTTCTTTGAAGTCCCAGCTGCGCCAGAGAATGCTGGAACATGATTCGGGTGATATGACAGAGTACCAGGTGTTTTCCATCATCAAGATTCGGTCGCCAACGGCCATACCAAGTGCCCCGCCAGAAGCGCCTTCCCCAATAATCACGACGATGATCGGAGCAGGCAGGTGCGACATCTCAAATATATTGCGTGCGATTGCCTCGGCCTGGCCGCGTTCTTCCGCTTCTATTCCCGGAAATGCTCCTGGAGTGTCGAGCATCGTAATGACCGGTCTTTGGAATTTTGCTGCGAGTTTCATCAGACGGAGTGCTTTCCTGTATCCTTCAGGGTTCGGCATGCCGAAATTACGGTACAGGTTCGATTTCGTGTCGCGCCCCTTTTGAGTCCCGATCACCATCACAGGCTCGCCATTAAGACGCGCAAAGCCTCCCACGACCGCTTTGTCATCTCTAAATCCACGATCTCCATGCAGCTCAATGAAGTCGGTCATCATCATGCCGATGTAATCAAGCGTGTACGGTCGTTCGGGATGGCGAGCCAGCTGGACTTTTTGCCAGCGTGTGAGGTTCGAGTAAATGTTCACGCGTAATTCCTGCACTTTTTTTTCCAGGTTGCTGATCTCTTGCTCGATATCGAGGTTTTCCGAGTACTTGCGCATCTCTTCGATTTTCTGGTCGAGCTCGATGATGGGCTTTTCGAAATCCAGGATTGTTTTAGCCATAGTTATGTACCCCTTCTCAGCGTCGAGAAAAGCGATTTCAGCAGAATTTCAAGATCAAGGATGAGGGATTGATTTTTCGCATAATATAAGTTGTATTTTTCGATTTCTTCTGACGTAAGGCCTTCGGTCAAATGTAACTGGACGAGCCCCGTTAGCCCTGCCTTCCCGAGATAGGGTGTCGATCCGCTCTTGCCGTTCCGAGCGAACGCAGATCTTTCACTCCTCTGCGGCGTGAGCTGGGCGTCGGGCAGAGGTCGGCCGACAAGACTAAGCTCTCCCGATAGAACTCTCGGGAGCAGGAGAATCCTCCTCCCAAATTCTGTCTGTTTCTTCTTATGAAAATTCTGGCTGATTTTCTCCAACGGATACAGAGAGCAGAACAGAAAACTTCCAACAACCATGTCAAGGAATCGTTTTGCAAATCTGTTCATTGGTTGATCGATGTTGTAATCGATCTCTACCAGCGGGATGTCATCGAGCGGGTCGATACTTGTTTTGCCGATAATGACTTCGAGGCCGCTCGGAACAAGGCGGAAATTCACGCTTCTCCCCCTGCTTTTTCCCATCACAGAAAGAATATCCATGTAAGATAACGTATCTGTGGAGAAGATGACCTCCGTTACTTTGTATTCCTGAACCACCTTTCCAATATTATCAATACTGCCGAGAATTTCAACTCCGCCGATTTTTTCTCCCAAGCGTGCCCGGTTGGCATCAACAAAGCCAACCACGCTGAACTCCTTGTCCACGCGTCCGCGCAATTTTCGCAGTAGCTCATGACCAGCCTGGCCAGTTCCTACAATCAGAGTTCTTCGGCCAAGGATGCTTTTCTTAGAACCCCGAAAGCGGAAGAGAGCACGGACGGCTACTCGCCAGCCGGGGAGAAACAGAAAGCTAATCACACCAGAATACACAAGAACGATTCTGCTAAAGGCATATTGTTTGAAGAAAAATGTGAGTGAAGAGAGGAGAATATATCCCATTACAACTGCAGCGGCCGAACGAATTACCGCATTTCTGTGCGAAGTGTAGACGCCCGAGAAATACATCGTGGAGGCAATGACAGCCCCGGGAACTGTGAGCAGCGCAGGGTAGGCGTAATCGGGAAATCGCAGCAATTCGCCAAAGCGGAGATATTCCGCCATTGCCAGGGAAAAGATCACAAGAAGCCAGTCTACAAGCGCCATCCGCAATGGTCTGCTGAGCTTTACAACCAGCGCAATCCAGGAGCGCAATACGATTCCCGCTCGCAGGATACCATGCGCCAGCAATGGACTACCAAGGTGCTTTCTCACAAATAAATGCATCGCGTCATAAAAAAGCTTCAACTCGTCTACGTCGCTCCTCTTGACACTTTCACCCTTGTAATGGATGATCTGAGTTGAATGCACGTAGAAGATTTTCCAACCAGCCCGCTGAATACGGTAACACCAATCAAGGTCTTCGCCATACATAAAGAATTGTTCGTCCAACCCCCCAACCTTCTCATAGACCCCCCGTCGCAAAAACATGAATGAACCGCTAACAGCGTCAACCTCGTACGTCTCATCCGGATCCAGGTATGTTAAATTATACCTGCCAAAGATCTTTGTTTTTGGAAATAGAGCACTCAAACCGACAATCTTGGCAAACGCGACCCACGGAGTCGGGAAGCTCCGTCGACAGGCTAGCTGAAATGTGCCATCTGGATTGAGGATCTTGCAGCCTGCAAGACCTATGTCGTGGTTCTGCTCAAAAAAGGCTATCATAGTGCTCAGTGTGTTCTCCTGGACTACAGTATCGGGGTTAATCAGGAGTACGTAGTTTCCGCGGGTCCTGGTGAGGGCGAGATTATTGGCGGCGGCAAAACCGAGATTTCTTGTGTTCGTGATGAGTACAACATCTGGAAATTTCGACGTAATCATCTCAGCACTTCCATCATCCGAGCCGTTATCCACGACAAAGATTTCACCTTCGATGCCGTTCATGGCTTTTTGCAGGGACACCAAGGCGTTCTCAAGAAACGGACGAACGTTATAATTGACGATGATAACCGAAAGCTGCATGCTTTTTACAATGCCCCCAGGAGACTTCTCAGTTTCAATTTCCAGACCATGAGCGCCGCTTCGTAGACGATGCTCCTCGACATCTTTGACACACCGGACCGGCGATCGACAAAAACAATGGGAATTTCGCAAACCCTGAACCCTTTTTTCCAAACGAGAAATGTCATTTCGATTTGAAATGCGTAGCCGTTCGAGCGAATATTATCCAAATTGATGGCTTCTAACGCTGCTCGCTTAAAGCATTTGAATCCGCTGGTCGCGTCCTTTACCGGTAGGCCTGTCACTATTCTGGTATAGAGATTTGCAGCATAGCTCAAAATCAGTCGTCGGATCGGCCAATTGACCACGCGAACGCCATTCGTGTACCGCGAGCCTAAGACAAGGTCGTATCCGTCCATCTTCGTAAGAAAACTGGGAATTTCCTTTGGGTTATGGGAAAAATCTGCGTCCATCTCAAGAACGTACTCGTAATGATGCTCTAATGCAAACTTAAATCCCGACACGTATGCAGTGCCCAATCCCATTTTTTCCTGCCGACGAATGAGATGCACGCGGGAGTTGTTTCCCCTCAGTCGGTCGACGATATCGGCCGTGCCATCCGGTGAATTATCGTCAACAACGAGCATCTGGATATCATCGCCTTGTGAAAGGACATTCGTTATCAGCTGTTCAATGTTTTCAGCTTCGTTATACGTAGGGGTAATGACGAGGGCCTTGGGCATTCTTTCACATCATACGACGAAAGGGCAATTGTTTTCGGTCTTACTTGTAGAACTCTTTGAGTGCATCAACAACATACTGCTGCATTTCCAGGGTGAGCTCGGTGTGTATGGGGATCGAGAGAACTTCTTGCGTCATTTGTTCGGTGACGGGAAATGTTTGTTCAGGGTCACTCAGGTGTTGAAATGCTTTCTGGCGATACAAGGGGACGGGGTAATAGACCGCGTGGGGAATTTGCTTTTCTTGAAGGTGTCGGATTAAGCTTTCACGACGTTTTACTCGGACCGTGTATTGATGGAAGACATGTTTCCGATCGGGCTGAACCGACGGTGTCGTGACCGGTGTACCCTCAAATAGTCCGGTGTATCTTTCTGCAAGAATAGCGCGTGTCGAATTCCATCCATCTAAGTATTTGAGTTTGACATTGAGCACAGCTGCTTGAAGAGTATCCAATCGGCTGTTGAGGCCGAGGATTTCATGATCATACCGCACCTTCGAGCCGTGTACGATAATCATGCGTATCTTATCAGCAAGTTGATTATCATTAGTAACAATCATGCCCGCATCTCCGAAGGAACCCAGGTTCTTGGTGGGGAAAAAGCTGAAACACCCGATATCGCCAATTGTCCCCGCTTTTTTCCCCTTGTATTCAGCGCCGATTGCCTGTGCTGCATCTTCGATCACACGGAGATCATGCATTCCGGCGATGTTCATGATGGTATCCATGTCTGCCGGTTGTCCGTAGAGATGTACCGGAATAATTGCTTTCGTTTTTTTTGTGATAGCTTTTTCGATTAGTCGTGTGTCTATGTTAAGTGTGGAAGGTTCGATATCGACATACACCGGTTTTGCGCCAAGCAATGCGATGGTCTCCACTGTTGCAACAAACGTGAAGGGGGTGGTGATAACTTCGTCGCCGGGTTTTATATCAAGAGCCATCATGGCGATTTGTAGTGCATCGGTGCCTGAAGCGCATCCGATGGCATGCTCTACACCCAGGTATCGTTTGACGCTGTTCTCGAATTCGTTGACTTCTTTTCCTAAAATAAATTGTCCTGAATCGACAACGCGGTGGATCGCCTCATCAATTTCATTTTTTATTTTTTTGTACTGACCGACGATGTCAACTAACTGGAGTTGCTGCACTGACTAATGTCCCCTTCCCGTGAGAACGACGTAAATAGTGTTTAATAAGATTTTCAAGTCCATTCTCCAGGACATATTTTCGATGTAGAAGAGATCGTATTTGACTTTCTTTTTGACGTCTTCCAACGACTCATCGTATTTGTGCTTCACCTGTGCCCAACCCGTGATACCCGGACGAACTTTCAGACGTCGTGCGTAGAGGGGGAGTTCTTTCGAAAGTTTTTCTACAAAATGAGGACGTTCCGGGCGAGGGCCAACCAGACTCATATCGCCATTGAGAACATTGATGAACTGCGGTATCTCATCGAGTCTTGAGGCCCTGAGTATTTTCCCAAGGCGCGTGACACGCGGATCTTTCTTATGCGCCCACACCGGTCCGGATTTTTCTTCGGCATTCTTGTACATCGATCGAAATTTGATAATCTTGAATGTCTTTCCGTCTTTACCGACCCGCTCTTGTGTGTAAAGGACGGGTCCCCTGGAATCGAGTTTTAAAAGAAGCGCGATGAGCAACCAGAGGGGCATACCGAGCGCAAGGATCGAAAAGGAGACAATCATATCCAATGCTCGTTTACTGAATTGCTCCCACTGAGACATGAGTTCGGGATTCACCTCGATGAGGGGAAATCCGTAAATCTGATTCGTACGAGCCTGACCGCTGACGATGTCGTAGAGGTCGGGAACGATTTTCATGCTCACTTCGTGGCCGTTACACAGCGCCATGATGCTAAGTAGTTTATCATGCTCAGTAGAGTCAAGAGCAATAAGAATGTCCCTGATGTTATGTTGTTCGATTACGGATGAAAGATCATCAAGTGCCCCGAGAGTTGGCACATTTCGATAAGGGCTATGTTGTTTTCGTTTATCGAGAGAGATGAATCCGGTAACGCGATAGCCAAGGGCAGGGTGTTGCTCGATCATTTCGTAGAGTTCGCGGGAGCGTTTGTTAATCCCCACAATGATAGCGGAATGTATTCCGATGCCCTTCTCAAGGAGTTTTCTCTTGAAGGTGTGAACAGTGACTCTGCCGCTCCCTACGCAAAAAATCATGATCCCCCAATACGCAGCAATGAGGAGTCGGTTCTGGACGGGGGAGCCCATTCCCTGATCGTCAATGAAGATGATGAAGAACAGGAGAAGTACTCCGAACGTAACTGCCCTAACGATGGTGGCAAGTTCGTCGACGCGAGATTTTGTGTACCACGGCTTGTAAAGGTCAAAAAGGAAAAAAATGGGAATCCAAAATACGATGATCACAAACATTGGCATAATGAATTCGGGCTCGGAAGAATATGTTAACCATCCACTCCGCACGCGGAAGAAATAATAAAGCGACCACGAGAGGGAGAAAGTAAATGTGTCGGTCAGTATGAGCTTTCCCCTCTCAAGCATGATTTTTCATTTTTCTATTCGTAACTCGCGTAAGAAGTTACTGCTGGGAATGCGCCTTGTTCTCGGTACCACCGTACGTTTTTCTCAATTCCCTCCTCTATCGAGTACGGTGGGCGGAACCCGAATAATCGTATCTTTTCAGACTGGAAGATTGTTGAAGTCCTAAATTTTTTAAGTCGAGCACTTGACACTGGAAAATCACGATCAGCAAGCGACGCGATTACATCAAAAACTTTCGCGGCTGGCAGCGCAACACTCAAAGGTATTGAAAATGTAGGTACAGGGAGGCCTGCCTTTGTCGCAATAACAGCCACTAGCTCTCTTGTCGTCAATTGAGGCTCATCGACATAATTGAAGATTTGTAAACCCTGATTCATGGTTTCAAACAAAAAACGTGTTGCCTCGGCGATGTTTTCGACATATGCTACAGACTTAACATTTTTTCCTTCACCTATCCAGATGAATTTCCTATCACATACGTATTGAATGAGTTTAAAAATATTAGCACGGTTTCGGGGGCCAAATACGACTGTTGGTCGAAGAATGATTGCTTGCCTTGAACCGTCTTCTTCGACCCATTCTCTAACGGCCTGTTCCGCCATTAACTTTGATTTGCCATAGGGATTTTCTGGATGAGGTATTGTATCTTCGGAGGGCGAACGTGTGCTTCCGTACACTGCTACAGAGCTGAAATAAATGAATTTTTTGACGTTGAACATCGACGCGCTTGTTAAGAGTTGTCTGGTTCCTTCAACATTAACTTGGAAATATTTTTCCACAGGGACACCGAAATCTTTATGTTCGGCAGCAAGGTGGATTATGCAATCACAACCTTTTATTGCTTGGTTGACTATTTTTTCTTCCTGGATATCACCGACCACCTGCTGGTATTCAGCACTCGAGTTATTCTTCGGGACGAGGTCGATGCCTCGAAGCGAATATCCTGCGTTGGTAAGAAGAGGGATTAAGTAACCACCTATAAATCCTGAATCGCCGGTAACGAGTGTCAAAATCTAATTCCGTTTGATTGTTAGTTCATCTATCAATTCTTTGTATCTATGGGCAACAAATTCTTTTGAATATCTGCTCAGGATGTACAAACGGCCTCTCTCTCCCTCTGTGGGTAAATGACTGCGATCTTCAAATGCTTGGACTATTCCTTCTGTATATCTTTCTGGATTCTCGGGTTGGATCAGTCGGCCGCATTGAGCTTGCTTAATAAGCCAACGAAGTTCAGAATCTCCATCCGCGGAAGCGATGACGGGTTTAGCACAAGCCATAATAGTGTAGATTTTTGATGGAAACGTATCAGATGTTGTATTTTTTTTCATCGGAATTGTGCATATATCGCAGCTTGCGTAGACGTACGGCATCGTCTCTCTTGGTTGATAGTCAAGCAGTTTGATATTGTGCAAGCCCCGTTTGTTGGCTTCTTGTTCTAACCAATGTCGAAGCACACCATCTCCTACGATCAAAAAGGTTATGGGTAAACTCATTACAGCCTTGGAGGCGAGTAACAGAGACTCCCAATCTTGGCTCAATCCGAGGTTTCCTCCATATAAAACTACAAAATTCTTCATGAAATCATATTTGTCCGAAAAAGGGTTTTTTCGCGGTAATGGTTTATAGAGCTCCGTGTCAACAAAGTTGGGAATAACACGAATCTTTTCTTTTGGAACACCTCGTTCTTTAAGGGTATTGCTAAACCGTTCAGATATGGGGACCAACACTTTGCTTTGCGTATAAACAAACCTTTCAAGAATTCGTAACAGTTTTATTATGAGTCTATTCTTGACGATTCTTTGGTTGATGGCAAAATCAGGATACATTTCCTGAATATTGTAGACAAATGGTACTCTTCGATAGACTCCTAACAGCCAGCCAATTACTCCTATGCTAAGTGGTGGCGATGGAGCAATAACAATATCATAAGACTTAAACCCTGAGATGCCGACGAATAATGACATCAGGTGAAACCAAGCATAATCAAAAATACGACTGATTATCCGTTTTCCCTTCATGGGGATTCTCACATGCCACACGGGCATGTTGTTGTAGAGGCTTGTGTAAAGCAAACCGAACCATCGCTTTCTTAACGGCTGTTGCCTTGACATTATCAGGTCTGGATTATAATGAGGCGTTGTTGTTAATACCTCCACTGAATGCCCGAGTTGTCCAAGTTCACGGGCAAGGTCAGTCATGAGGTGGGCGGTTGATACGCCGTCAGGGGCAAAAACCAATGTATGAAGTAAGACTTTTGCCATAATAAGATATTAGATGACCCCATGAAAACTAATTCTTCATATGATTTAACGATGAGTGCCTTTTAGTTTGAGCCGGCCCGACGCGTCTCTTCAGCTTTAATCATCTCATCGATAATGTCTGGCAATTTGCGAGTGATTGACCATTCTGGAAAATGCTTCATTAATTTCCGTACATCCGAAATATAACAAATATGGTCTCCAATTCGATTCTGATCATCATACGACCATCGTATTTCGTAATTGCCAATTTCCTTAATAAGATCAATAGTTTCGAGGACAGAAGCGGCATTTTCCCTTCCGCCGCCCAGATTATAAACTTCTCCGGGGTGAGGGTTCCGGTAGAATGCCTCGAACGCCTTGATGACATCAAAACTGTGGATTTGATCGCGAACTTGTTTTCCCTTGTAGCCATAGATTGTGTATGGCTTACCGTTAACGGCAACATGTACGAGATAAGAAATAAAACCGTGTAACTCCACTCCCGAATGGGAGGGCCCCGTTAAACATCCCCCCCGGAATATCCCAACCTTCATACCGAAGTATCTCCCATATTCTTGTGCGATGACATCGGCGGCTGTCTTCGAAGCCCCAAAGAGGGAATGCAAACATCGATCAATTCTGCATTCCTCGGTAATGCCGTTATAGTCCTCGGGGCGCGCATAGTCATACCGGGTTTTTTTTTCAAGGAGCGGAAGCTCATTAGGAGCGTCGCCGTACACCTTGTTCGTGCTCATATGTATGAACACCGCCTCCGGGCAATACTGCCTGGTTGCCTCCAGCAGGTTCAGGGTTCCGACGGCGTTCACGTCGAAATCAAGAAAGGGAATAGCGGCTGCTTTGTCGTGTGATGGCTGGGCAGCGCAATGTATGACTAGTTCGAATCTTTGTTCCTTGAAAACCGTGAGAAGCCTGCCGCGATCGCAAATGTTGCTATCCATATGGACGAAGTGGCGAGTTAGCTTCCTTAATCGATTCAGATTCCACGTCGTATCACCTTGGGGCCCGAAAAACTCGCGTCGCATGTTGTTATCGATTCCGAAAACCGAGTGGCCTTGTTTGTCGAAGTACTCAACCGCCTCCGAGCCGATCAGGCCGCTGCTACCGGTGATCAGTATCTTCATTGAAATTCACGGATTGTGATCTTGTGCCGAATAGTGTTTCCATCCATAGGATGACCACCGGAGAATACTGACTCCCATGTAAATCGATCAATCATTGCGTGCCGCGTGCAACATGTGTGGCCGGGGAATGGAGTCGAAAGAAATTACACCCTTCACATCAAACTGGTATCCAAGCCGGAGGGACGTCAGGTACTCCACCATTTCGTTACAATGATTGGGATGATGGTAGGTTGTGACGGCAATTGATGGGCGCCATCTTTCAAGACAGCCCTTCGCCCCTTTGAGGACATCGAGGTCGCTTCCTTCGGCATCGATTTTCAGGAAATCGAGTTTTTTCAACCCGGTCTCGTTTGCCCAATCATCCAACGATGTACTGGCAACGATTTTCAGATTCGTCGAAAGTGGCTCTTTTTCACTTGATGGTGAATAGTCGACGACGTGGGAAGCCATGAGATCTCGGGAGTCCTCTAGGAACCTCACTGCACCAGAAACTCTGGATACTGCTCCGAAGAAGATGTGCAGTTTTTCCGCCATCCCATTGCGCTCGGCGGTCACTTCCAGGGCATGGCACATGGATTCGTCGGGTTCGAAGCACCAAACATTTGCAGCTTTGTGCTTAACGAGACATTCAAGTGCAAATGAACCCTCGCAGGCTCCCACGTCTATGACATCGTCTCCTTCGTGGACTTCCGTGCCTTCGCTGAAGTAGAAGTGTGAGTTGGAGGGGGCCCACAGTTCAACAAGAGCACCGACCAGGCGAGGCAGTGGTCTGCCAGTGGGCCAGGCAACCCCGTAGGGACCCAGCGAAATCCAATCGAGCCTGTTGTCTATCCGCGTGACTTTCAATCGACGGGTGGTCAAAAACCGATTCACGCCGTACCATCTGAGTACGGATTGAATTCCTTCCGTCAACGAGACATGCTTGACCTCTTCGGTTCCTCGCAGAACGGCTTTCACGCACGCCAGCCGATTTGCGATGGCACTACTCATTGGTCGATTCCTTCGTTTGCGAGTGTGCCCAGGATGCAATGATCTCCGTCTTCTTTTTCAAACTGCTGCTTTTCTCCATCAGACTTACAGCACTCAGATACACATGTTTGACCTGAAGGGCATCCATGCAATTGTTATCTGGTTGCATGCAGTTGACTTGGTCGCACGGTCGGCACCAATATCCTTCTTGAATGATGATGGAGGTCTTGTCGGAAATCGGTTTTACACGTTCAGGGTCGGCTGGTCCAAAAAGTACGACCGTTGGAACGTCCACTGCTGCTGCGATGTGAACAGCACCGCTGTCCAAGCCAATGATAATATTGCAACACTTGAAAATTGCGGGGAGGTGATAGAGTGGCTGAGAGACTACCCTAGGTGTGCGTTTCATGAGACTCAGAATGCCCTTGACCACTTCCTCATCCCCCGGTCCTCTGAACAGTAGGACGTGATTCTTCTCATTGTCCAAGAACATATCCGCCAACTCGGCAAATCGTTCGGCTTTCCAATGTCGTAATGGCTTGCTAGCCCCGGGATGAATACCGATCACGGCCTCATCGGACTCACCCGACAAATTTAGTGCGCGCCGAGCGTTTTCAATCTCGTTCTCCGCAACAAGAAGAGAAGGCTCCCTTGTTGGAATTGTGCACCCTAGTTCTTCGACTACGTGCAAGTTGTAATCTACAATGTGCTTGAGATGTGGGTCATCTTGGACGACATCTGTCAGGAGATACTCCCCTCCGGTAAAATTGTACCCAACTCTCCGGTTTGCTCCAGTAAGAAACAAGAACGCAGTATTCCGGAAATCCCCCCGCATATCTATGCCCAAGTCCCAACGATGCCTTCTCAGTTCGCACAGGACTCTCATCATATTCCGGAGATTTGAGTAGGAGTAATCGTAGGTGGACCACGGGAATTGGACTTCAACGAATTCATCCACCACATTTTGACTGTCCAGCAATTCCTTTGCCCAAGAGCCCGAAACGAGAGTTATGCGGGAAGAACGAAATTTGGCACGCAGTGCTTGGAGCGCGGGGATTGCCAATATAACGTCCCCGATCAGGTGAGACTCCAGAACGATGATCTCTTGAGGAGCGAGGTGACGAAGCGGGGGCTGGGCAAGCGCACTCTTGTTCTTGAAAAGGCGGAAAACGAGCCTTCCAACAGCATCGATTGGCCTCGCATAACGTATCTTTTTTTGATTAAATACTCTCATCTCTCGCAGCAGGAATGGTATGACGTTGTTGAATAGGCAGAGTTCAAACGCGATGTTATAGGTGTCATTGAGCCGACGAATTTACGTAAGCAGCAATTTCCTCAAGGCTTAAGCAGCGAAAGAAGACAAGCAAAGCAAAGTACAATACGACACCAATGCCCAGAGCAGCAAAAAGATTCAAGGGCAAAGATCTTAAGGCCAAGCCCATGATAATTGCTGCTAGAACTGGCTTGAAAGTCGTTTTCAAAACGTGCGAAAGGCGAACATACTTGCTTGACGCAAGGAAATAGGCCATCAACGCGAGCTCCGAGAGCAAGCCCACGATTGAGGGTGCGATCAAGCCAAGGGGGGGGACGAGGAGGAGATTTCCTAAGATCGTCAACCCTCCGGCGAGGGCATAGCCCACGAAATAGCTTCGCTGATTGTTTGAAGCGATCAGGGCGTTTTCGAAGATCACCCTATAGATCGCAATCACCACAATCCAAATTGACAACTGCAAAACGATGGTTGCTTTTTGGTAATCTGCAGAATAGAGAAAGCCCATTATCCCGGGGGCAAGCACGGAGCCTCCAACACCCAGAGGAATCGCGACGAAGACAAAAAGTCGGAGAATTTTCTTCATGGAATCAGAGAAAAGAGTCAGTGACTTCTTGTACGAGCTAGCCATCAGGGGAAATACTGCGTTCGCAGCAGCCACAACCGCAAACGCCAGCATGAAAACCACGATCTTGTAGGGGGCAGAAAAAAGACCCACAACTTCGTCTGGCAGGAAGAAACCTAAGGCGAGGATTCCAAAATTGAAATTGATCTGTGCAATAAGCGATCCCGACGCGAGCGGAACTGCGGCAATGAGCGTCTTCCTCAAAGTGGAATAGTCCGTCCTCACAACGGTGAAGCCGAATCTTCTTACGTAAATGGCAAGAAGAGTGACAGCCGACACAACAAACCCCGCATTGTAGAACGCTGCCGCCTCGCTCAAGTGATCGGGAGAATTTATGAAGAAAAATACACAGCCAGCAAAAACTACTCCTTTCAGGATTCTTCCCAAGCCGACAAATTCCATCTCCTCAATACCCAGAAACACCCACTCGAACAGAATTGCAAACGGAAACAACGCGAAACCGAAAACAATGATGAGAAATCGCACTTCGTCAGGTTTTGGGAGCAAAATGGAGAAGACCACGAGCAGGACAAAACAACCGACTGACAAGAGGACCCGCAAGAGCGTAATGTCCCACACATGCTTCGAAATCTCCCCCCTGTCTTGGGCAATCGTACGAGTTCCGAGCGTTTGCAGGCCAAAGTCGGCAAGATAAAGGAAATGGAGAACAAGAACCTGTGCAAAAGAGAATTTTCCGAATCCCCCTGGTCCAAATACTCTCGCTATGTGAACGAACGCCCACAGAATGAACAACTGACCAATAACATTCGATAGGAAGAGTGAAAGGAAATTCCTTGTGATTCGCTTAAGAATCAACGCCTACTCCCTTAGTGAATTGCGTGGTACTCTTGCTGAGCGACGGCGGGTCCAACGCTTCCCCTTGGCAACATCGTCCATCGCAGGATTCCGTACAAGGCGAGCATATTGAATTGAAACCAGAGATGCATGATCGGGAAGACGAAGAAAGAAATGATCATGACGAATACCATTGCTCCGTACGCAACCACGTTCTTTATCGTTGGTGTTGAGCGCATTCGATAGTACAGGATACCGATACTGAACCCAAGTATCAACGGTATAAGGGCTAGCCCTAGGACCCCGAAGTCGGTGTAGAACCACCAAAACGTTGTGTACGTGTTATAGCCACTGATCAGGTATGGAGTTCGATCGAGCTGAAAATACTGAAGGATCCAATATTTGAGCCCGGCGATTGCTGCAATAAAGTCGAAGGTAAAGTATCCATAGGTATGATAATCTAGTCGATTCACTGAGCGCGCAAAATTCTCGAGATTCATCACGACATACATATACGGTTCTGTGAAGAAGGCGTAGTGAACGGAGAATTTCATCTTGGAAACCCAAAACATAAACGAGGCGGCAAGATGACTCAGCCTGAGCGAGGACATCCAGTAAAAGAACCCTATCACAGCCAAGAAGAACGGAACTACAGTTCTCAATCTGATGTGGTGACTTGCATAGTAGAGAAGCGTAAAACACATCACGGCTGCCATGATGATTTGGAATCGCTGAAGAAGCAGAAAGAAAGATCCTACTACAACTGCGGACATAATCGCAAGGATTGTTTTCTTTCCCTTTTTGTCCTGAACGAGGGTATAGTAAAGAACGACAAAAAAGATGATGAAGGTTGCCGAATAAAGGAAAAGTGTAAGCCCGGAAACGTTAAAATCGACTCTCGATATGTTCATCCCCACGACAAAAAAAGGAAGCCAGCCCTTCAAGAGAAAATTTAGCAGATAGCTGAAAGTATAGACCGCAACGCACAGACAGATCAACCAGAAAAGTCGCGACTCATGAACTACTTCTTGTTTCAACGTTTGGCGGATCGCATTGATCGGTACCAACTCTCTTCTGAGATTCAAGGCGTAAGCGATGAAGGTTCCAACAAGAAAGGCGGTAACGCCTGTGAGCAGCAAGATCCAACTATCGGCGTTCCACACATGTTGCAGGGCACTGAACTTGAGCTCAGTGAGCGCAATCGCCATACTCCACACGAATGCAAAAACTCTCGCCGGCGACAGTGGGTCGGCGCCACGTCTGAAGACGGATAGGATTATTCCGAAGCAAACCCCAGTACAGACCCAGGAGACCCAGCTCAATGTGTGCCTCAGCGTAGCTTCAACGAATCTCGCCAGTGGATGCAACCGGCCAGAAGATCTCCATGGGGGCGACACGGAACTCCGGAGCCAAGGAGGCTGTTTCCGGCAACAAAGCTTCGTCCCTCCAAAGGATTTGCTGGCGCTGATGCGCGCTCAAGTCTTCTTGTTCCCGCCTTTCAATCGCAAGCCGAACCAGTCAGAGCGCATCGTTGCAGTGATAGCACCATACCTTTCGGGATCCAGCGCCCGAAGTCGCCGAAGGGCTTCTCCAGAGAAGATAACGACGAATGCGACGAGCGAGGAGATCACAAACGCCAGCAGTGTGTATAGAGAAACCTTCGGTTTTGCCTTCCGTTCTGGAATCCCGCCATAATCAAGCACGACAACCGAAGGTGTGCTGCGGTGTTCTTCGACTTTCGCCTGTTCAAACAGCGGCACCAAGAACTCAGCAATTTTTTGCTGAATCGCAACATCACGATAAAGCCGGAACGACTCAACAGCAGTCTGCGGGAATGAACCAATTTTTTTGTTCAGCTCGCTCAGCTCGATTCTGAGGTGCTGTAATGTCGAGTTATCTCTTGTCACCGTCCGTTCTAAAATTGCCAATTCAATTTCTTTCTTGGCTTTCATGCCGTATAATTCTGCAATTGCGGAAACGCCCGACTTGGTTTGGTCGGGGACCATCATCATCCCGCTTTTTTCCTGATAGCTGCGCAGAGAATCTTCAGCACTTCGCAAATCATCAAGGTTCTTGTTGTATCGTTGCTCGATAAACTCTCTGTTCCCACGGGCGTTTTCCACTTTCAACTCGGCGTTCACCATGTTTAATTGTTCGACAAAATAATTAGCCATCTCAGCAGAACGGGCTGGAACCTTATCGTAAACCGTGATTGTGAGATAACCCTCATCTTGAGTTTCGAATAGAGAATTATCAGCCAGTTCTTTTGCTGTTTTTTCCATGGCATAGGGTGATGTGGCATAATCGTAGACGTGGACAAGGTCGAATTTCCTGATCATAGCCCCAAACACGCGGTCACTTTTCAGGATAACTGTATAACGATCTAATTCGGTAGGCCCTGTCAAGGAGCCCAATTTCCTACTTGCTGACCCCGCTCCTGAAAAGGATTTGACGAAAGACGATACACCCTCAAGTCCCGGAAAAAGTTCAGCCTGTTCAGCGGGGAACACAGAAGCTGTTGATTTATACCATTTTGGACTGAAGAACGTTATTATGGTCACGACGACTGTAGTCGAGAGGACAAACCAGGAAATAAATCTGCGCCAGCGCGTGATGACGCTAAAAAAATCGAGAAGCGTTTCTCCTAAGGGTTTCATTTCCCCATCACTTCCCGATAAACTTTTTCTAGGTTCTCGACTCTCTTCAATTTTCTTAGTGTTGTGCTCCACTTGCAGCCTCTTTATGTTATGGTAATTTCGTCACTTTGATACTGTTGCCACCACTATCGCAATTCCAACAATTGCACTAAGTATGCTCGCAAAATGACTAACAATTGTCGTGTAATAAACAAACGGTCTACTGATTTTCTTCGGCACCCACACGTAATCACCTTCTTCAATCGTCGTTTCGTTCTCTGATAACCACTGCTTGGTCTTGGACTTAATGATTTTCAGGTCGCCTGATCGCGCATCGTCAGTCACTCCTCCTGCTTTTTGAAGATAGTATGTAACATTTTCACCTGAAACATAAGGAACATGCCCGGGTGAAACCACCTGTCCAAAGACGTAAATGGTCCTTTTGACCGAGGGGATGAAAACGTAGTCTTCTGACTGGAGTAAGACGTCGTTGGTAGAATCGGCCAGCAAGAAAAGTTTTTCGAAATCCACGTTGACGATTTCTTTGCGCAGTCTCAATTCGGTTTCCGTGAAGTAATACAAACTATCCTCTCCGGATACGCCTCCACGTGAGCTTAGAAGACGTTCTAATTCGATTTCCCCCGCCCCTACCGAGCGCCGGTTCAATTCTGCTCTCTTTAAATCGGCAAACTCTGTAAAACTGCCTGCAGCTTTAATGAGTTGACTCAGTCGTGTTTTGTTTTTTGTGATAGGGTATGTTCCCGGGTAGAGCACCTCTCCACTAACTGTAGCACGGTAATCCTCGCGCAAATCAACTCTTCCACGAACGATGATGCGGTCACCCGGCTGAAGAGGGACGTCAGTGATCTTACCCTCGAATAAATTGTTCGCATCGATAATTCGTATCGTTGTTTTGTTCCCATCGACATCGAGTCGAGAGAATTCCGCGCTGTCCCTGATCGCCAATCGGGTAAATCCTTGTGCAAGCAAGATGGCGTCTTTGATGCTGTCGCCGGGGACAAATTCATACCGGCCGGGGACATTGACTTCGCCATAAATTCCGATGACGTTTTTCACGAAGTTTTTGCGAGGGACGATCACAAGATCACCCTCCCGTAGATAAGGATTCCACTTGTCTTCCTTTGTTGCAAGAAACTTGCCAATGTCGATACGGGATGTTGTTGCATCTTTGTGTTTCAATACTATGTTTCGTGTCGACATGTCTCCGAGAACCCTCAGGACGTCGCCTTGTGATTGCACACGGGTGGGTTTGTTTGCCTCTCCAATCGCTTTGTCTACGCGGTCGATCGAACTCAACTCATACAGTCCTTGATTCAAGACATTGCCACTGACGGTGACAATGATGGGGCGAGGGATCATCAGAGTCACGGTAGCATTGCCCGAAATGTACTTCTTCTTGATTTCTGTGATGACCTGCTTCTTTGCCTCCGAGAGAGTCATGTCGGATACCGCAACTTCACCAACTGTTGGCACAATCAGAGTACCTTCGGGAGTAACCGTAAGTGTAAAGTTCAACGGTGGACTGAGCCAAATATTTACTGAAAAAACATCCGAAGGTCCAACGTAGTATTTTTGAGGGTCAACCGTAGACTCAAGCGCGACACCTCGTGGTTGAATGACAGAGGTTGGTGAGGGTCTCGTCGATTTCGTCGAAGCTTCGTCAAATAATTCAAACCCGGTTCGTTCTTGTTGCCCGTACGCAATACGGGCAAGGAGCGATAGTAATAGAACTGTCGGAAATGTTTGCGATAATGTGATAAGTCTTTTCCTATCGTTCTTCATACATTTTTTTGTAGTATTCTTGATATTCACCACTCATGATGCGTTTCCACCACGATTGGTGAGAGAGGTACCAGTCTACCGTTTCGCTCACTCCTTCTTCAAATGTATATCCTGGTTTCCACCCCAGGTCTTGCTGTATTTTCGACGAATCTATTGCATACCTCTTGTCGTGTCCCGGTCTATCTCTAACGAACGTTATCAATTTCTCGGATTTTCCGAGTTTTTTCAGCAATAACTTTACCAGGTCGATGTTCTTCCACTCGTTGTTTCCGCCAATGTTGTAAACTTCCCCAGCCTTACCTTTGTGTACAACTTCGTCAATTGCTCTGCAATGGTCTCGCACATGTAACCAGTCTCGGACATTTTGTCCATCGCCGTACACAGGCAGTGACTTGTTGTCCAACGCACTAGCAATCATCAAAGGGATAAGCTTTTCAGGAAATTGGTACGGGCCATAATTGTTGGAACATCTCGTAATAACGACCGGAAGACCAAACGTGTGGTGGTAGGCCATAGCGAGAAGATCGGCCGCTGCTTTGCTTGCCGCGTATGGACTATTCGGGTGAAGAGGCGTCGATTCCGAGAACTTTCCTGTGGGCCCCAGTGATCCATAAACCTCGTCCGTAGATATCTGAATGAATCGCTCGATTCCTTCGTCTTTCGCGACTTCCAGAAGGACATTCGTTCCAGAGACGTTTGTTTCGATGAAAATCGATGGCCCCCGAATACTCCGGTCGACGTGTGATTCCGCCGCAAAGTTAACGACGGTGTCGATGCCGTATTCTTTTACCGTGGACCCGACGAGGGCCCGGTCAGAGATGTCTCCCTTGATAAAATGGTAACTCCTGTTGTTCTCGCAATCTTCCAGGTTCTCAAGGTTGCCCGCGTACGTGAGTTTGTCAAAGTTCACGATCGGGTACTGCGCGTGCGATTCGAGCATGTGGCGGACAAAGTTACTCCCGATGAATCCCGCACCGCCTGTCACAAGGATGGTCTGCATTACTCCTGCATGTTACTTACTGACTAACGTGTTCTTGATCGGCAAAAACCAGAAAACTCCGCTGACGTTCGAACAAACAATCTACGCAAAGGTCAATGGAAAATCAACGGGTCCTTTACTCGTGTATTAATTGAAACTGCTAAGGGAAATGACTACAAGGCCTTGAATCTGTAGCAAAGTGTTG
>Ga0247727_10004692_pt1 | contig 28744 bp, 16 predicted proteins | sample WisWelCaveWW1625_FD_202498 | JGI IMG/M metagenome (GOLD analysis project Ga0247727, IMG submission 202498) | Biofilm microbial communities from Wishing Well Cave, Virginia, United States - WW16-25 | ecosystem: Environmental > Aquatic > Deep subsurface > Groundwater > Cave microbial mat | place...
GAGGCCGAGATCGCGGAGTTCCCGACCGTGACCCCGCTCGACCCGGACGACGCGCTCGCGCCGCGCGCGCTCGTGATCGGCGTCGCGGCGGGGGGCGAGGCGGCGGCCTACCCCTGGACAACGGTCGCCGGAAGGGGCGCCGTCGCCGACACCGTCGGCGGCACGCCGATCCTCGTCCTCCTGCACCCGGACGGCCGCTCCGTGCGCTGCTTCGACCGCCGGGTTGGCGGCGAGGCGCTCGATCTGGTCGTCGAGGCCGGGGCCGGTCCGCCGGCGATGACCGACGACCGGACGGGGAGCGCGTGGGATTTCGCCGGGCTGGCCACGGCCGGTCCGCTCTCCGGCCGGCGCCTCGCACGGGTCACCTGTCTCAAGGACTACTGGTTCGACTGGAAGAGGTACAACCCCGAGACACGGGTCTTCGTGGCCGGCGCGCCCGCGACCGCCGGGCCCACGACCGCCGGGCCCGCGAGTCGGGACGCCGCCGCGGGCGCGCGCGCGTCCCGTCCGCCCGCCGTCGATTCGCTCGCCGCCTGTCCCGCGCCCTGATGCGGGCGTAGAATCCTCGCTGCGCCGCCGCGGCCCGAACCGCCGCGACCGCCACCCGTGGTCCGACAGCGAAAGGAGTGCACAGATGTCGAAAGTTGTGTCGCGCGCGCTTGTCAATGGGGCGATGGGGCCGCTGGCGGTGGCAGCCCTGGCGCTCATCCCCGTGGGCGCTCCCGCGCACGCCTCCCCGGCGGGAACCGCGAGGCCCTACACCCGCAACGTCGCCATCGTTCTGTACGAAGGGGTCGAGCTGCTCGACTTCGCCGGTCCGGGGGAGGTCTTCCAGGCGGCCGGCGCGATCTCCACGTACCGCGACCAGCGCGGCTTCAACGTCTACACCGTCGCGACGTCGACGAAGCCGCTGACGAGCCAGCGTTTCCTGACCATCGTGCCGGCCTACACGATCGACGACGCCCCGAAGCCCGACATCATCGTCATCCCCGGCGGCGGCAGCGGCGTGCTGGTGAACGATACGAAGTTCATGGCGTGGGCGACCAGGGCCTCGGGGGCGGCCGAGGTGACGCTCACCGTCTGCACCGGCGCCTTCGTGCCGGCGAAGGCCGGGCTCCTCGACGGCCGCACCGCGACGACCTGGTACGGGGCCATCGATCGGCTGCGGGAGGCCGCCCCGAAGGCGACCGTCCAGGACGGGCGCCGGTTCGTGGACAACGGACCGATCATCACCACCGCCGGCGTGTCGGCCGGCATCGACGGGGCGCTGCACACGGTGGCGCGGCTCGCCGGCCGGGCGGTGGCCGATCGGACGGCGCGCTACATGGAGTATCACTGGACGCCCGAGCCGTACCTGGCGCAGGTCTATTCGTACCTCAACCCCAGCCTCGATGCCGCCGGCCGCGCCGAGCAGCAGGCGGAGCTGCTCGCCGACGAGAAGGACTACGCCGGCGCCGCCACGGGGCTCCGTGCCCTCATCGAGACGGCTCCCGCCGACGGCTGGCTGCGCTACCGGCTGGCCTGCGTGTACGCGCTCGAAGGGCGCAAAGGCGACGCGCTGCAGGCGCTCGAGGCGGCCGTCGCCGCCGGGTACCGGGACCGCGCCGTGCTGCTCGGCGATCCCAATCTGGCCACGCTGCGCACGGACGAGACGTTCAAGAAGCTGATCGCGGCTCTCTGAGAGGGAGGCGTGCCCGAGGCAGGCGTCGACCTGGCAGGGGTCCGCCGCGACCGAGGTCCCGGCGCGCCTCCCGGTATCAGCGGCCCGGCGGCGCGAACTCGCGCCACCAGTTCTCGAGCACCACGATGCCGCCGCGATCCTGGCGGCCGCTGTCCATCGGCTCGGCGAATACGAAGCGATCGCCCTGCGGCGAGACGTCGTATCCCGGCGGCCAGCCGAAGACGAGCGGCCAACCGAGCGCTTTGCGGGTGAACAGCGTCCGCGGCGTGCCGAGACGGGGCTCGGGTCCCAGGGTGACGTCGACCTCCATCACGGTCTCTTCGTGGACGTAATAGAGCCGATCGCCACGCCGGCTCCAGCGCGGCCAGGTGCCGCCGCCGATGGAGACCTGCCACTTCCCCTCGGCGCCGGGGAAGCGCTTGATGTACACCTCGTCCGCGCCGCTCTCGTCGGTGACGTAGGCGAAGTAGCGGTCGTCGGGCGACAGACGCGGCCAGGTCTCGTTCCCCGGCTGCTTCACGAGAACCGCCGGCTTGGCGTCGCCGCGGGTGTCGAGATAGTGGAGGTCCCAGTAGGTGTCGGGCGCGAAGTCCGAGAACAGGACATAGCGACCATCGGAGGAATAGGCCCCGGCCCAGCCGGTGCCCAGGGTCCGCGCCTCGCCGCCGCCGTCCGCGGACTTGACCTTCATCGTCAGCGGTGGTCCGGAGCCCTCGTTGTAGAGGATGAACCTGCCGTCGGGCGACCAGCCCTCGATGCTGTAGGTGGCGCCGGCGGCCGAGAGACGGGTGCGGGTGCCGCGCTCGACGTCGTGGATCCAGATGTCGTCGCGCTCGTTCTCCTTGGCCGAAATCGCCACGTATCGGCCGTCGGGCGACCACTCGGGGAAGGGCCACTGCTCCTGCGCGGGTCCTATCGGGGCGAGCACCTTGCCGGTGCGGTCGGCCATCACCATGCGGGTCATGCGCGATCCGGACCCCTGGACATGGATCAGCGTGCCGTCCGCCGACACGCTCGGCACGTCGGCGTTGGGCGCCACCAGGAACGGCTCGCCGGTCGCCTCGCGCCGCGCCAGCGAGAACGGCAGGGCCCAGACCCCGGCGTTGGCCGGGTGCCGGTGGTAGAGGATGTGCCCGGTGGGGGAGTAGACCGGGTACCAGACGTCCTGGTCGGCGGCGAGCTTCAGGAGCTCCTTGCGCCGCCCGTCGGCGAAGAGCACGAGGGCGTTCGGACGCCCCCCGACGGCGTGCGGCGCGAACAGGATGCTGTTGTCCGGAAGACAGGTGGCATCGTGCAGGTCGGTCTCGGCGCTCTTCTCGATCGGGACGATCTCCTCGAAATCGCCCCCGTGCGCCGACACCTTCATGATGCCGCCATCGCCGGTGGTGAGGAGGATGCGGCCGTCGGGGCACCACGAGGCGTTGCTGCCGCCCGTCAGAAGGAGGCGGATGTCGGCGATGGCGGTGCTCTCGCCGCCGCCCGCCGGCGCCTTCCAGAGCTTGCCGGCCGCTGCGTAGGCGATGTGGGCGCTGTCGGGCGACCAGAAGATGATGCCGGGCTCGGCGACGGTCGGCACCACCAGCGGCTCGGTGCGCGCCAGCGGCCGGAGCAGGAGTCTCCCCTGCTCGACGTACGCGATGACCTTGCCGTCGGGGGAGATCGACACCAGCCGCCCCTGGATCCCCGATCGGAACGGCCCGTGGGCGGCGATCTCGAAGCGCCGCACCGGCGGCTCCGCCGGCCGCGGCGCCAGGAACATGAAGTATCCCCAGATCGCGATCGCCGCGACGGCCGCGGCGCCCAGCCCGGTCGCGGCGAGCGCCGCCGGCGATCGCCGGGCGGCGGGCGCGGGGACCGCCGCGACCTCGTCCGCGGCGCCGGCGAGCACCTCCTCGATGGCGATGCGCGCCTCGCCGATGTCCCGGAGCCGGCGGCGCGGGTCCTTCTCGAGGCAGCGGCGCACGAGCCTCCGGGTGCGCGGCGGCACTGCGGCCGGCAGGTCGCGGAACTCGACCGGCGCCATGATGACCGCCGCGATCACCTCGCTGACGCCGTCGCCCTGGAAAGGACGGTGCCCCGAGAGCATCTCGTAGAGGAGGCAGCCGAAGGCCCAGATGTCGGCGCGCCGATCGACCGGCTTCCCTTTGGCCTGCTCCGGGCTCATATAGGCCGCGGTGCCCAGGATGACCCCGGCACGCGTCATGGCCGGCGTCGTCAGGGTCGGGGACAGCGACGCCGAGCCGCTTCCGGACGGATCGGGGTCGAGCGCCTTGGCGAGGCCGAAGTCGAGGACCTTGACCTTGCCGTCGGGCGTCACCAGGATGTTGGCCGGCTTGAGGTCGCGATGGACGATGCCGCTGTCGTGGGCCGCCTCGAGCGCCTCGGCCACCCTGAGCGCGATGCCGAGCGCCTCGTCGATCGGGATCGGACCCGCCGCCAGGCGCTGCGCGAGATCGACCCCCGGCACCAGCTCCATGGCGAGGAAATGGAACCCCCCGGCCTGGTGCAGCCCGTGGATCGTGGCGATCCCCGCATGACTCAGCGAGGCGAGGACCTTCGCCTCGCGCTCGAAGCGCGCCAGCCGCTGCGGGTCGTCGGCGAAGTGATCGGGCAGCACTTTGATCGCGACCTCGCGATCAAGGGTCGTGTCGAGGGCGCGCCAGACGACACCCATTCCCCCCTCGCCGATCTTGTCGACGATGCGGTAGTGCCCGACCATCTGGTCGTGTTCGAGCTCCATGACACCGGTCGCGCCCCGGCGCTGTCGCCGGCGGCCGCGATGATACACGACCCGCTGTCCGCCGCGGGTCCGGCGCGAGGGCCCGACGGCCCTGGGATAGAATCCGGCCGATCGAAGGGCCTGCCGGTCCGCGGCTGCCGCGATGGCCGCGCGAGTCGCCGGGCCCGCGAGGAGATGAGCCGCCGATGCGCCTGCTGACGAGGTCGGGTGCCGCCATAGTCGGTCTGCTCGCCTGCGCGCTGCCGTTGGCGGGCCCGCGCGGCGCGACCGCCGCCGCGGCGGCCCCGCCCGCGCCCCCGTTCGACCTCCTCGTCCGCAACGGCACCGTGTACGACGGCACCGGCGCCCCGGCGCGGCGGGCCGACGTCGGGGTGCGCGGCGACCGCATCGCCGCGGTCGGCGATCTGGCGGGCGGCCGCGCCGGCCGCACCATCGACGCGACCGGGATGGCCGTGGCGCCGGGATTCATCAACATGCTGTCGTGGGCCCCGGACGCGTTCATGGTCGACGGGCGCTCGATGAGCGACATCAGGCAGGGGGTCACCCTCGAGGTTTTCGGCGAGGGCACGTCGATGGGTCCGTACGACGAGTGGATGAAGGCCGACGCCCGCGCGCTGCAGGGCGACATCAAGTACGACATCACCTGGACGACCCTCGGCGGATGGCTCGACCTCATCACGGCCCGCGGTGTCTCGCCGAACGTCGCCAGCTTCGTCGGCGCCACGACCTTGAGGGAGCACGAGTTGCGCTACGAGGACCGCGCGCCGACACCGGTGGAGCTGGGGCGGATGCAGGACCTGGCGCGCCAGGCGATGGCCGAAGGGGCGCTCGGCGTCGGCGCATCGCTCATCTACGCGCCGGCGTTCTACGCCGGGACCGACGAGCTGGTCGCCCTGGCGCGCGCCGCGGGCGAGACCGGCGGGGGGTTCGTGGCGCACATCCGCAGCGAGGGCAACCGCTTTCTCGAGGCGGTCGACGAGCTGATCGCGATCTCCCGCGCGGCCGGCGTGCACGGCGAGATCTACCACCTCAAGGCGGCGGGCGAGGCCAACTGGCCCAAGATGGCGCAGGCGATAGCAGCCATCGAGGCGGCGCGCGCCGAGGGTCTGTCGGTCAGCGCCAACATGTACGCCTACATCGCCGGCGCCACCGGCCTCGACGCGGCGATGCCGCCGTGGGTCCAGGAGGGCGGCCTCGACGCCTGGGTGCGGCGGCTGCGCGACCCCGGCACGCGCGCCCGCGTCCTGGAGGAGATGCGCGCGCCGGCCGACGCCTGGGAAAACCTGGCGCTCGCGGCGGGATCGCCCGGGCGCGTCAGGTTCATCGGCTTCAGGAACGCGGCGCTCAAGCCGCTGACCGGCATGACCCTGGCACAGGTCGCGGCGCAACGCGGCACCACGCCCGAGGACACGATGATCGACCTGGTCATCGAGGACCACTCGCGCGTCGACACGGCCTACTTCCTGATGAGCGAGGACAACGTCCGTCTCGGCATCCGCCAGCCGTGGGTGGCGTTCGGTTCCGACGCCGAGTCGTCTGCGCCCGAGGGGGTGTTCCTGCTGTCGTCCACCCACCCGCGCGCCTACGGCAACTTCGCCCGCCTGCTCGGGCGCTACGTGCGCGACGAGCGGCTGATCACGCTCGAGGAAGCCGTGCGGCGCCTGACCCGGCTGCCGGCGCAGAACTGGAAGCTGCGCGACCGCGGCTGCCTCGACGCCGGCTGCTTCGCCGATCTCGTGGTCTTCGACCCGGCGCGCATCCAGGACCACGCGACCTTCGACAGGCCGCAGCAGTACGCCACCGGCGTGCGCGACGTCGTCGTCAACGGCGTGCAGGTGCTGAAGGACGGCGATCACACCGGGGCGCGCCCGGGACGGGTGGTGCGCGGCCCGGGCTGGTGCGGCTGGCAGGCGGGCGGCTGCGCCGCTGCGACCGGCGCGGCGTCAGCCGGCGCGGCGGGACCACCCGCGCCCGCGCCCGATGTCGCTGTCACGTGGGGCGTCCGCATCCCGATGCGCGACGGCGTGCGGCTCAACGCCACGCTCTACCGCGCCCGCGGCTCCGAGGCGCCGCTGCCCTGCGTGTTCACGCTGACGCCGTACATCAGCCAGGCCTACCACGACCGCGGCATCTACTTCGCGTCGCACGGCTACGTCTTTCTGACCATCGACGCGCGCGGGCGCGGCAACTCCGAGGGCGAGTTCACGCCGCTCCTTCAGGAAGGGAAGGACGGCCACGACGTCGTCGAGTGGCTGGCGGCCCAGCCGTACTGCGACGGCAAGGTGGCGATGTGGGGCGGGTCGTACGCCGGCTACGACCAGTGGGCGGCCGCGAGGGAGTTCCCGGCGCACCTCGCGACCATCGTGCCGGTGGCGGCGCCCTACGCCGGGGTCGACTTCCCGCTGCAGGACGGCATGTTCGGCCCGTACGACATCCAGTGGCTGACGCTGGTCGCCGGGCGCGCGAGCCAGTCGGCGATCTTCGCCGACGCTCCGTACTGGGCGTCGGTCTTCAAGCGCCTCTATCTCGAGCACCGGCCGTTCCGCGATCTCGACCGGATCGCCGGCATGCCGTCGCCGATCTTCCAGACCTGGATCGCCCACCCCGAGCCCGACGCCTACTGGGACTCCTACAACCCGACCGCCGGGCAGTACGCCCGCATCCGCCTGCCGATCCTGACGATCACCGGGCAGTACGACGGCGATCAGGAGGGCGCGCTGACGCATTACCGCGAGCACCTGGAGGCCGCGGGGCCGGCGGCGCGCGGCCGGCACTTCCTGGTGATCGGGCCGTGGGACCATGCCGGCACGCGCACGCCGCAGGCGCAGTTCGGCGGATTGCAGTTCGGTCCGGCGAGTCTCGTCGACATGAACGACCTGCACCGGGCGTGGTACGACTGGACCATGAAGTCGGGGCCGCGGCCGGCGTTTCTCGAGGCGCCGGTCATGTACTACATGGCCGGCGCGGAGGAATGGCGCGCCGCCGCGGGCCTCGACGCGATCACCGGCGGGACCGAGCCGCTATACCTCGATTCGACCGCCGGAGGGGCCGCCGACGTCTTCGCCGGCGGTCGCCTGGGGTCGGCGCCGGGGAAGGGCGCGCCCGATCAGTACCTCTACGACCCGCTCGACAACGCGCCCGCCTGGCTCGCCGACGACACCACTGTGCCCGAGTACACCGACCAGCGCGGCGTCGTCCTGAATCGCGGCGGCAGCCTCATCTACCACGGCGCCCCGTTCACGGCCGACACCGCGGTCGCCGGCTTCTTCCGGCTGACCGCCCACATCGCGCTCGATCAGAAGGACACCGATCTCGTCGCCGCGGTGTACGACATCGCCCCCGACGGCGGCAGCGTCCTCCTGGCCGCCGACGCCCGGCGCGCCCGCTACCGCGCCGACCCGCGGGTCGCGAAGCCGGTCACGCCGGGCGGGTCGAGCGCTACGAGTTCGACTCGTTCACGTTCGTCGGGCGCACGATCGGCAGGGGGCATCGCCTGCGCCTCGTGATCGGCCCGGCCAACTCGCCGTTCGCCCAGAAGAACTACAACACCGGCGGCCGGGTCAGCGACGAGAGCGGCGCCGACGCGCGCCCGGTCACGGTGCGGCTGTACCACGACGCCGCCCACCCGAGCGTCCTGCACGTGCCGCTGGCGCGGCCACGCGGCCGCTGAGACCCGGACACACTCCCGGGACGGGGTCGGCGAAACAGCCCGCTGCGGGTGTGGAGCGCGGGACGGTTCCGTTCAGTCCGGCGCCAGCTCGTGCTCGTGCTCGATCGCGAAGCGGACGATCTCCGCGCGGCGGTGCAGCCCCAGCTTGCGCATCACGTGAGCGAGGTGGGATTCGGCGGTGCGGGCGCTGACACCCAGGCGACGGCCCGCCTCGGCGATCGTGAGCCCCTCGGTCACGAGGAGCACGACCTCCTTTTCCCTGTTCGTGAGCCGGGCGACGGGGGCCACCACATGGAGAGGGATCATCGGGAGTCCGCCGGTTCCGCGGGGGATGTTCCCCCGGGGGGAGTCACCGGGAGTCAGGATGAGGCCCGGCGGATGGCGCGGGCAATGGGGAGATCGGGCAGTCTCTGTCGGGGAAACCCCTACGGGCGAGGCCCGACGAGGGCGTGATCAGGAGGGGTCGAGCCAACCTCGCGCCAGGGCATACTTGACCAGGTCCACCCGGCTGCGCAGGCCGAGCTTCTCGAGCGCCCGCGCTTTGTGCTTCTCCACCGTCTTGACGCTGACGCCCAGCAGGCCGGCCAGCTCCTTGTTGGTTAGGCCGCGGGCGATGCCCTGTATCGCCTCGGTCTCGCGACGGCTCAGGTCACCCGTGCCCGGCGCCCCCTTGAGGGCCGGCTCCTCCATGAGGCCGCCGAGGACGCCGACCCCGAGGCCCGGATCGGCGTACACCCCCCCCTCGGCCACGGTGCGGATGGCGTGGATCAGTGTGTCCGCGGCGGATCGCTTCAGCACGTACCCGGCGGCGCCGGACTTGAGGAGGTGCTGCCAGTATGCCCGGTCGGCGTGCACGGTCAGGGTCACCACCTTCACATGAGGACAGCGCTTCCCGAGCTCCTCCGCGACCCGGGCCCCGCTCAGGCGCGGCATGGAGATGTCCAGGACCACGACGTCGGGTGCAAGGCGCGGAACCTCCTCGAGCGCCTCCTGTCCGTCGCCGACTTCGCCGACCACCTCCATGCCGGGGTCCGCGTTGATGAGCGCCTTGAGGCCCGCGCGCACCAACGCATGATCGTCGGCGAGGAAGATCCGCAGCCTGCGAGATCTAGTCAAGTCGGCGCTCCGCGCCCGCCGCCAGACTCGTCTGCAGCGGCACGCGCGCGAACAGGGTCGAGCCGCCGCCGGGGCTCGACTCGATCTCGAGGGTGCCGCCGAACAGGGCGACCCGTTCCCGCATGCCGCGCAGCCCGAGCCGGGTGCCGGCCGGGTCGAGGGCGGCCTGGGGATCGAAGCCGCGGCCGTCGTCCTCCACGATCAGGAGGACGTCCTCCAGCGAGCGCTTCAGGATCACGCTGACCCGTCCCGCCGCGGCGTGACCTGCGACGTTGGTGAGCGCCTCCTGGAGGACGCGATAGAGCGTAGTCTCCAGGTCCGGCGGCAGGCGCTCGCGATCCATGCCGACCGTCTGCATGTCGACGGGGATCCGCGCGCCGGACGACCACTCCTCGACGTGGGCCTTCAACGTCGCGAGCAGCCCGAGGTCCTCGAGGGCCGTGGGACGGAGCTCCCGGGCCAGCCGGTGCGTCTCCTCGTCGAGGCGATCGACGATTCCCGCCAGCTGGACGAGGTGCTCCCGCGCCTCCGGGACGGCGTGGAGCGCGGCCTCGAGCATCTTGCCCGTCAGGCGCAGCGCCGCGAGCGACTGCCCGACGCGATCGTGCAGGTCGCGCGCCAGCCGGCTGCGCTCCTGCTCCTCGGCGTATGCCAGGCGCCGGAGCAGCTCCTGGTGCGCCTCCTGCGATCGCCGCCTCTCGGTGATGTCGAAGATCACGCCGACGTAGCGCACGGCATGGCCGGACGCGTCGTAGATGCAGCGCCCGAAGTCGGCGAGCCAGCGCATCGCGCCGTCGCCGGCCCGGATGATGCGGTACTCGGGGGCGAACAGGGAGCGCTCGCCGCGCGCGCGCGACCACTCGGCCGCGACGCGGCTCAGGTCATCGGGATGGACGCGGCGCATCCACATCTCCTCCGTGCCCAGCCCATCGGGCGTGGGAGCGTAGCCGAGCATTCGGAAGCACGTCTCGGACCAGACCCCGCGGCCGGTCTTCAGGTCCGCGTCCCAGGTCCCCATGCCGGCGCCCGTGACCGCGAGATTGAGCCGCGCCTCGCTCTCGCGCATTGCCGCCTCGGCCCGGTGCCGCCGGACGGCGCCCGCGAGGAGGTTCGCGATCGCCTCGAGGAACTGCACGTCGTGCCTGCCGAACTCGCGCGGTCGCGTCGACCGCACCTCGAGGACGCCGAACGGCCGGCCGGCGCCGGCGATGAGCGTGCCCATGCCGCCGGAGCCCTCGGTGGTCGCCGCGGCAGGCGCCGGCCCGGGATCGACGCCGACCGGGTGCCGCGGCTTCTGGCACTCGCCGGGAAGCTCGAGGATCGAGCACGCGCCGACGTCGAGCGTCCGCGCGACCAGATCCACGGCGTGGCGGAACAGCACGTCGAGATCGCCCGTGGTCAGCGCGAGCCGCCTGGCGTCGGCGATCGCGGCCTGCTGCCGCAGCCGCTCCGCCAGGCCCTCCTCGGCGTTCCGGCGGTCGGTGATGTCGATCCAGTAGCCGACCATCTCCCGCGGGCTGCCACCGGCTGCCTCGATCAGGCGCAGGTCGTCGCGCATCCAGCGATACGACCCGTCGGCGTGCCGGAAGCGGTACTCATGCGCGAAGCGCCCGCGCTCGAGACCGCTCTCGAGGCTCCGGACGAGTCCATCCAGGTCGTCCGGGTGGACGCGCTCGAGCCAGAAGGGGTCCGCCGTGAACGCCTCGGCCTCGTAGCCGAGCTGCTCCCTGACGTTGTCGCTGATGAAGGTGATCTCGTAGGGCGGGCGCGGAGCGCACGCGTACAGCACGCAGGGCGTCGAGGACATGAGGAAACGGAGGCGCTCACGGGTCGATCGGAGCGCGTTCTCGGCGCGCTTCTGCTCCGTGATGTCGCGGGTGATCGAGAGCACCGTGATGACCCGCCCGCGGGCGTCGCGCAGCGGAGCCGCGTGCATGTCCAGCCAGCGGCGGGAGCCCTTGAGGCCGACCATCTCGAACTCGAGCGACCCCGTGGCGCCCTGGATGACCCGATCCGTCAGGGCCCGGAAGGCGGCCTGATGCTCCGGCACGACGAGGTCGACAGCACGAGCGCCGATCACCTGGCTCAGCGACTCGGCTTCAACCATCGCCAGCCCCGCGGGGTTCATCTCGAGCAGCCGGCCGTCCGCGTCGAGGAGCTTCACGCACTCGGGCTCCGATTCGATGATCAGGCGGAGGTGCGCCTCGCGCTCGGCCAATCGGGTTTCGGGCCCGCTCATGCGGCCCGGCGGGACCTCGGGCGCCGTCGGCGCACCGGTGCCGTCCGGCGGCCCCGGGCGGACGATCGGCCCGCCGCGCGGCCCGTGTGTCTGCCTGACCTTCTGCATCCTCGTTCGCCCCCTTCGCGACGGGACGGAGACACCGCGCGCCGTCGGGCGGATTGTACAGACCCCGCGAGCGCCGGGGAAGGGATCAGGTCCGGTCGGCCCGTGGCCGGAGCCCGCGATCGCGCTCGATACGTAGAACTACTGACCGTCGATGTACTGATTCCACGCGGCGCGGGGGACATAGATTGGAGCGCGGCGGGCAGCCGCCCGGCAGTAGGCTTGCTTGGAGAATCCGGTGCCGCAGACCGTCAGCGCAGCTCGATCGGGATGGTCAGGCGCGTGTTGCGGAACGTGCTCACGTAGGGCCCCGGGTACTGGTTGCGGATGAGGGCCTGGAGCGTCGTGTCGCTCGTTTCGATGGTGAATCCGGCGACGATCCGGAACGCCGGGTAGCGGAGGTTGCCGTTGGGGCGGAGCCAGTTCTCCCAGTCGTACCTGACCCTGAGGCGCGTGTTGTTCCAGTTCACGTTGCCCTTGATGTACTGGCGCAGCTCGCGGGGCTCCACGCCGACCGCGCGCTCCGGAGGGTACACGCCGCGGTCGGAGCGGTACTGGACGGCCGCCTGCTGCACGACCAGGAAGTCGTTGATGATCGACTGGGCCTCGGCGCGGCGGACCAGGTACAGCCCGATGGGCGCGGCAATGTTGGCGAGGATCCCGACGAGGGCGGTGGCGAGCATGACCTCGATGAGCGAGGTTCCCGTCTCGCGCCGCCTGCCGCCGTCAGGGCGGCGAGCATGTGCGCTCACGGTCGGGCCCTCCGCGCGCCGAGACCGGCGAAGTGCGTTTCCATGGGAGTCCGCGAATCATAGACCTCCGTGCGGAGGCCGTCGGTCGCGCCCAGCAGGTATCCCCCGGCGACGGCCTCCCAGGTCCAGGCTCCATCGGGCCCGAGGCCGGCCTCGGCCGGCGATCCCGGGAGACGTCCGTGATCCCATCGCCAGGCCTCGAGGTCCTGAACGCCCATGTAAAGCGTCTCGTGGAGACCCAGCGGCGCGTCCTCGGCGGCCGGCGGCGGGAGGAGCAGCCGCAGCGCTCCGTGTCCGGTCAGGTTGGCCGCGGTCAGGCCGAGGCACAGCAGAAGCGCGGCGACCACGACCGCGATCCGGCGCCGGCGCTCGGCCGTGGCGATGCGCGCCGGGTCCCGGAGAGCGTCCCGGACCGCGACCGCCTCGCGCTCGGCCCGGAAGTCCCGATCGGCCGCCTGCGTGGCGCGGCGGATGTCCTGGAGAATCTCCGTCCGTCCTGCCGATCCCGTGGTCGCCATTCTGCCCCTCCTGGCTCGATCGGTCGCCCGGGCGCGCCGACGGCCGCGGCGAAGGTAGGGCCGCCGGTCGAGGAGGTCAAGATCCGTCGATCCGGAATGCGCCGCCCGCGCGGGGGCGCTCGTGATCGCCCAGCGCCTGGTGGAAGCCGGTCTCCTGCAGGCGTCGGGGCTCGCGAAGGTGCTCGAGATCCAGGCCCGCGACGGCGGGACCATCGGCCGCATCGCCGCCAACCTCGGGCTGGCGCGCGAGGAGGACGTCGCGCGCTGGTTCGCGACCCATCTGCGGATGGGCTTCCTCGCCCTCGATCGCGACCAGGTGGGGTCCGACGCCGTCGGGATCCTGCCCGAGGACTTCTGCCGCAAGCGCCGGATCGTCCCGGTCCGCGCCGATGGCGGCCGCCTGGACCTGGCCGTGGCCGACCCGCTGGACCTGGGGACCCTCCAGGACGTCGAGTTCCGAACCGGTCGGTGGGTCACGCCGATCATCGCGACCGAGTCGGCGATCCTCGACACACTGCGCGCGCTTTTCCCCGAGGTGGAGGAGGCCGGCGCCGCGTTCGATCTGATCCAGGGCGCCGGCCCGCAGGGCGTCGTCGAGGAGTCCACGGGGGCGGGTTACGAGGTCACCGACCCCTCGCAGCTCGCGCGTGACGTCAAGCAGCCGCCGATCGTGCGCCTGGTGAACCTGATCCTCACCGACGCCGCGAAGTCGGGGGCGAGCGACGTCCACATCGAGCCGCAGGAGAACTCGCTCCATGTGAGGCACCGGCTGGACGGGCTCCTGGTGGACATCCTGCGCGTCCCGAGGCACTTGCAGGACGCCGTCATCTCGCGCATGAAGATCATCTCGGGCATGGACATCGCGGAGCGGCGCAAGCCCCAGGACGGCCGGACGCGCCTGCGGCTCGAGCAGCGGCGGATCGACCTCAGGGTCTCGACCCTGCCGACGAACTTCGGGGAGAAGGTCGTCGTGCGCCTGCTGGACGCCGCCCGGGCCTGCATCGAGATCGATCGGCTCGAGATGACCCCCGAGATCCTGCGCCGCTGGAACGATCTGCTGGCGCGGCCGCAGGGGATGCTCCTGGTCACCGGTCCCACCGGAAGCGGCAAGACCTCGACGCTCTATGCGTCGTTCAACGCCATCAAGTCGCGCGCCAAGAACCTGATCACCGTCGAGGACCCGATCGAGTTCCAGATCCCCGGGGTCAGCCAGGTCCAGATCAACACGCGCGGCGGCGTGACGTTCGCCGCGGGGCTGCGGTCAATCCTGCGTCAGGATCCCGACATCGTCATGGTCGGCGAGATCCGCGACCAGGAAACCGCGGCGATCGCGGCCGAGGCGGCGGAGACCGGGCACCTGCTCCTGAGCACGGTCCACACCAACGACGCGATCGCCACGATCACCCGCTTCGTCGACCTGGGGGTCGAGCCGTTCCTGGTGGCGTCGAGCCTCCTCGGGATCCTCGCGCAGCGGCTGCTGCGCCGCGTCTGCGAGGAGTGCGCCGTGGAGCGGGCGCCCGGCGCGGCGGCCCGGGACAAGTTCGCCGTCCTGCCCGATCTGCCCGAAGGCGCGCGCTGGCGGGCGGGCCGGGGCTGCCCGGTCTGCCGCCAGAGCGGCTACCGCGGCCGCATGGCCATCCACGAGCTCCTCGTCGTGAGCGACGCGATGCGCGAGATGATCGCGCGGCGGGCCCCCGAGCAGGAGATGCGCGCGGCCGCGCGCGGCGCCGGCATGCGCTCGATGATGGAGGACGGCATCGCCAAGGCGGCGCGCGGGCTCACGACCCTCGAAGAGGTCCTGCGCGTGGCGCCGCACGACGAGACCCTCGAGGCGCGGGACGCGGACGCTCCGGGCACGCCGGCGCCCGGGCCGGCGCCGATCCAGGCCCCCGCCCCCGTGGGAGCCGACGGGGCGGCGGGCCGCGGGACGGCGCGCATCCTGGTCGTCGAGGACAGCGTCACCGTGGTCACGGTGGTCCGGTACTTCCTCGAGCTCGAGGGGTTCGAGGTCGAGGTGGCGAGCGACGGGAACGCCGGCCTCGAGGCGGCGCGCCGCCGCCTTCCCGACGTCGTGGTGAGCGACGTCAACATGCCGGGCATGGACGGCCTCGCCCTGACGCGGGCCCTCAGGGAAGGGGCCGCGACCCGCGGCGTGGGGATCATCCTCCTGACCTCCGAGACCGGCGTCGACATCGAGGCCCGCGGCCTCGAGATCGGCGCCGACGACTTCATCGCCAAGCCGGTCGAGCCGCGCCGGCTGGTGGCGCGCGTCAAGGCGATCCTGGGGCGGGCCCGGGGGCGCCTGCAGGAAGCGGCCTGAGGTGGAGATGACATCGTCGGCGCCGCGACACGGATTCCGGGAGGATATCGGCGGGAGGGCGCGGAGCCTCTTCGCGGAGCACCGACAGGAGATCGGCGAGCGGACCGATCGCCTGCTGGCGGGTCTCATGGCCGTCGAGTGGCTGGCGGGGATCCTGGTGGCGCTCCTCGCCGCCCCGCGCGCCTGGGGCGGACGCCTGGGTCCACCCTCGGTGCATCTGTGGACCGCGGTCGTCCTGGGTGGGATCGTCACCTTCGTCCCGATCGGCCTGGTGCTCGGTGCGCCCGGACGCCGCCTGACGCGCCACGTAATCGCCGCGGGCCAGATGCTCTACGGGGCGCTCCTCGTTCATCTCACGGGCGGCCGGATCGAGACGCACTTCTTCGTGTTCGGGGCGCTGGCGTTCCTGGTCTTCTACCTGGACTGGACCGTCTTCCTGACCGCCACCTCGATCGTCGTGGCGGACAGGGTCGTGCGCGGCCTCGTCTGGCCGGAGTCGGTGTACGGGGTCCCGGTCGCCGCCCCCTGGACGATCCTCGAGCACGTCGTGTGGGTCCTGTTCGAGGGCATGTTCCTGGTCGCCTCCACGCGGCAGAGTGTCCGCCGCATGTGGCGGATCGCCGAGCGGGAGGTGGAGCTCGAGACCCTGAACGCCGACATCGAGCTTCAGGTTGAAGAGAGAGCGGCCGCGCTGCGCCAGAGCGAGGCGCGCTTCCGCACCCTCAGCGAGTCGGCGCCGGTGGGCATATTCGAGACCGAGCCGGACGGCGCCTGCATCTACACGAACCCGCGCTGGCGGGCGATCCATGGCGTGTCCGCCGGGGCCGGCCCCGGGGCTGGCCCCGGCCCCGCCTGGACCGATGGCGTTCATCCCGACGACCGCGTGCAGGTGGTCGAGCGCTGGCGCGAGGCCACCGGGGCCCGGCGCGACTTCGAGGTCGAATACCGCGTGACGCAGCCCGACGGCTCCCCGCGCTGGGTGCACGCGTGCCTCGCGCCGCTCGGGGTCCAGGAGGGCGGGGTCGGCGGGCATGTCGGCATGGTCGAGGATGTCACCGACCGGCGGCGGATGGAGACGGACCTGCGCGACGCGAAGCTGGCCGCCGAGGTCGCGGCGCAGACCAAGTCCGAGTTCCTGGCCAACATGAGCCACGAGATCCGCACCCCGATGAACGGGATCATCGGCATGACCGGCCTGCTCCTCGAGACCGAGATGACCCAGGAGCAGAAGGAGTGCGCCGAGATGGTCCGCAGCTCGTCCGAGGCGCTCCTGACGATCATCAACGACATCCTCGATTTCTCGAAGATCGAGGCGGGCCGGCTGCTCCTGGAGAGCATTCCCTTCGACCTCCAGGTCGTGCTCGAGGAGGCCGTCATGCTCCTGGCCGAGCGGGCCCACGAGAAGAACCTCGAGCTGGTCTGCCTCGTGCACCACGACGTCCCGCGCGCCCTGGTCGGCGACCCCGGGAGGCTCCGCCAGGTCGTCCTGAACCTGGTCGGCAACGCCATCAAGTTCACGGCCAGCGGCGAGGTGGCCCTGCGGGCGCGCCTGGACCGGGACGGCGCGACCGACGCGGTGCTGCGCGTCGAGGTCACCGACACCGGCATCGGTCTCACGCAGGACGCCATCGCCCGCCTCTTCCGCCCGTTCACGCAGGCCGACGGCTCGACGGCCCGCCGGTTCGGAGGGACGGGGCTGGGCCTGGCGATCTCCCGCAGCCTCGCCGAGATGATGGGCGGCGCGATCGGCGTGACCAGCGAGCCCGATCGCGGCAGCACCTTCTGGTTCACCGTGCGCCTCGAGAAGCAGGCCGCCTCGGCGGCCACGCTGCCGCCGCCGCGCGAGAGCCTGAGGGGGCTGCATCTCCTGATCGTGGACGACAACGAGACCAACCGGCGCCTGGTGGCGGCGCACGCGGCCTCCTGGGGGATGGCGATCGGCGAGGCCGAGACCGGCGCGCGCGCCCTGGAACGTCTCCGCGAGGCGGTCCGCCGCGGCCGTCCGTTCGACATCGCCGTGCTCGACTACCAGATGCCGGGGCAGGACGGCATGGCGCTCGTGGAGGCCATCAGGAAAGACCCGCTCCTCGCGACGACACGGCTCGTGATGCTGACCTCGGTCGGTCTGCGCGGCCAGGCCGAGGTCTTCCACAAGGCCGGGGTGCACGGCTACCTCACCAAGCCGGTGCGTCAGTCGCACCTGTTCGACTGCCTCGCCACGGTGATGCACTCCTCCCTGGCCGGGTCCGGGGAGGCCCCGCAGCGGCCGCCGCTCGTGACCCGCCACAGCCTCCGGGAGGCCAGGGCGCGCCGCCGCCCGCGCCTCCTGGTCGTGGATGACAACGAGACGAACCAGATGGTGGCCGTGCGCATCCTGCGCAACCTCGGCTATGCCGCCGATGTCGCCGCCAACGGCAGGGAGGCGATCGACGCCGTGGCGCGCATCCACTACTCGCTCGTGTTCATGGACTGCCAGATGCCTGAGATGGACGGGTACGAGGCCACGCGGGCGATCCGCTGCGCTGAGGCCGCCTCGGACCGTCACACGCCGATTGTCGCCATGACCGCCAACGCCATGAAGGGGGACCGGGAGAGGTGCCTCGAAGCGGGGATGGACGACTACGTCGCCAAGCCGGTCCGCAAGGAGGATCTCGGGCGCGTGCTGACGCGCTGGCTGGGCGCGGCGGACGAGGAGGACGGTGCCGCCGACGAGAACCGCGGCGCGGCGGACGAGAACCACGGCGCGCCGGAGACCGCGCTCGACGGCGCCGCATGGGAGCAGTTGCGCGCGGCCGGCGGGGACGACAGCGCGGCATTCCTCGTGACGCTCGTGCGCGGTTTCCTGGCCGAGGTCCCCGTCCGCCTCGGCGCCCTGGGAGACGCGATCGCCCGCGGCGATGCGGGCGGCGTGGCGCGCGCGGCGCACAGCCTCAAAGGCAGCACCGGCACCCTCGGCGCGCGCCGCATGGCGGCCCTTTGCCTCGCGATCGAGCAGGAGGCGAAAGCCGCGCGCCTCGAAGGCGCGGCCGGGCTGCTCGAGGGGATCGGCAGGGAGTTCGCCGCCGTCCGGGAGGCTCTCCTGGCCAGGCTCGCCGAGACCCTGCCGCCGGAGGAAGCGGCCGCCGCGCGCCGGGTGGCCTGACTCCGGGCGGCCTGACTCCGGGCGGCCGCCGGGCCGGGCGGCGAAAGACCGCGCGGCGGGTCATGTATAGTGACCCGAACGAGCCATGGCCGGCACCGGGTCCATCGTCTTTCCCCCCTTCCGTCTCGACCTCGTCGACGAGCGCCTGCTGCGCGGCGACCATCCCGTCCCCCTGCCGCCGCGCGCCTTCGCCGTCCTGCACTTCCTGGCCGAGCGCGCCGGCCGCCTCGTGACCAAGGAGGAGATCCTGAAGGCCGTCTGGAAGGAGACGCACGTGCAGGATGCCGTCCTCAAGGTGGCGGTGCGCGAGATCCGCCGCGCCCTCGCGGACCCGGCGACGGCGCCGCGGTTCATCGAGACGGTGCACCGGCGCGGCTACCGCTTCGTCGCCGCCGCGCGGCCGCCGGCCGGCGGCGCCGGGGGTGAGGGCCGGCTGGGCACCATCGTCGGGCGCGACCTGGAGCTGGCGGCGCTGCGCGGCTGGCTGGAGCGGGCGCGGGCGGGCGAGCGCCAGGTCGTCTTCGTGAGCGGCGAGGCGGGGATCGGCAAGACGCTGGTGGTGCAGGCCTTCCTCGAGACCGCCGGCGCCCATCCCGGCGTCTGGATCGCATCCGGCACCTGCCTCGAGCGCTACGGCGCCGGCGAGGCCTACCGGCCGATCCTCGAGGCGCTCGGCCGCCTGTCGCGCGGTCCGGGCCGGCTCGATCTGCCGGTGTTCCTGAGACGCTACGCCCCGACCTGGCTGGCGCAGATGCCGTCCCTGGTCGACGAAGGCGACCGTGAGACGCTGCAGCACGAGATCCTCGGCGCCACCAGCGAGCGCATGGTGCGCGAGATGGCCGAGGCGATCGAGGCGCTGACCGAGCGTGTCTGCCTCGTCCTCCTGCTCGAGGACCTGCAGTGGAGCGACTACTCGACGCTCGATCTCGTCACCGCGCTCGGCCGGCGGCGCGAGCCGGCGCGCCTGCTGATCGTCGGCACCTTCCGCGAAGAGGAGATCGACCGGAGCCACCATCCGCTGCGGGCGGTCAAGCAGGAGCTGGTGATGCGCCGGCAATGCCACGAGCTGCCGCTCGATCCGCTGGAGGGGGGGGCGGTGGCCGAGTACCTGGCGCGGCGGTTCCCGGCCGCGGCGGTCCCGGAAGATCTCGCCCGGGCGATCCACCGGCGCACGGTGGGCAACCCGCTCTTCATGGTGAACGTCGTCGACCACCTCGAGGGCCGCAACCTCGTCGGCGCGGCGACCCGCACCGCCCGCGGCCTGGAGCGCGCCCTCGCCGAGGTCGAGAGCGGGGTCCCGGAAAACCTGCGCCGCATGATCGAGAAGCAGGTCGATCGGCTGACGGCGGCGGAGCGCGCCGTGTGCGAGGCGGCCAGCGTCGCCGGGCTCGAGTTCTCGACGCTCGCGGTCGCCGCCGGTCTCGAAGGCGACCTGGCCCCGGCCGACGAGGCGTGCGAGGTGCTGGCGCGGCGCGGCCTGCTGATCCGGCCGACGGGCGTGGGCCGGCTTCCCGACGGGACGGTGACGGCGCGCTACGGCTTCCGGCATCCCCTCTACCAGAGCGTCCTGTACCAGGGGGTGCCGCTGGCGCGCCGCCTGCGCCTGCACCAGCGGATCGGCGAGCGCGGCATCGAGGTCTACGGCGATCGGGCGCCGGAGATCGCCGCCGAGCTGGCGGTGCACTTCGAGCAGGCCCGCGACTACCGCACCGCCGTGAGCCACCTGAGCCGGGCGGCCGCCAACGCGGCGCGGCGCCACGCGAATCGCGAGGCGATCGACCACCTGACCCGCGCCTTCGACCTGGTCGGGCGCCTCCCGGACGCGGAGCGCGGCGCCCGGCAGATGGCCATCCTGGAGCAGGTCGGCACCGTGCGGCGCTCCATGGGGGACGCGCGCGGCGCCGCCGAGGACTTCGCGGCGATGGTCGCGCTGGCCCGCGAGCAGGACGCCGGCGCCGCCGAGGCTCGCGGCCTGTTCTATCTCGGCAGCGCGCTCTTCTGGTTCGACCGCGACCGCTTCGAGGCGACGGCGGCCCAGGCGCTCGGGCTGGCGCGCCGGCTCGGGGACGACGCCCTGCTGCACGCCCACACGCGCGGCTACGCCGCGTACTGGCGGCTGCTGATGCACGGCTGGAGCGCCGAGGACGCCGGCGCCCCGGCCGTCGCCATCGAAGCGGCCCGCCGGACCGGCGACCGCCGGCTCCTCGGACAGCACCTGGTGCGCCAGGCCTATTTCCTGTGCGTGCAGTCGCGCTACGAGACCGCCTGCGAGGCGGCGCGCGAGGCCGCGCGCCTGGCGCAGGAGGTCGGGGACGTCTTCGATTACCTCCTCAGCCAGTTCTTCCTCGCCTGGGGCCTCCTGCACGCGGGCGATTGGGGCGAGGTTGTCGCGGTGCTGCACAAGGGGCTGCGGATGGCGGAGATCAACGGCCACGAGCGCTGGGCGACGCTGTTCCGCCTCGAGAAGGGGTGGCTGCATCACCAGGCGTTCGATCACGAGACCGCCCGCACCCTCGCGGAGGAGGCGCTGGCGGCCTCGGCCGATCCCGACCACCGGCACAGTCGCCTGCTCAGCCAGGTGCTGCTCGGCTCCTCGCTCCTCGCCCTCGGCCAGGCGGACCGCGCCGGCCACTGCTTCGAGGTGGCGGGCGACCACGGGAAGCGCGCGCGGGCGCTGATGGACTGGAGCCGGCACATGCCGCTCGGCCTGTGTGCCGCCGAGTACCGGCTGGCGCGCGGCGAGCCGGCGGCCGCCCGCCAGGAGGCTGAACGGGTGCGCCGGCTCGCGGCGGGTCCCGGGGAGCGGACCTACCTGGCGCTGGCCCTCGAAGCGCTCGTCCGGATCGCGCGCGGCGCGGGGGACCACCAGGCTGCGGGGCAGGCGATGCGGGAGGCCCTCGCGACGGTCGAGACGGCTGATCTCCCGATGGCGGCCTGGCGGGTGCACGCCACCGCGGCGGCCGGCGCGGCCGACCCCGAACAGGCCGAAGCGCACCGCCGTCTCAGCGCCGCCGTTCTCGAGCGCCTGGCCGCCGCGCTCGCCGTGGTCCCGGCGCTCAGGGAATCATTCCTGGCCGCGCCGGTCGTGCGGTCGATCCTCGCCGACCCGCCGGCGGCGCCCATGCCCGCGGGTTGAGCCGGCGACCGCGGCGGATCAGGGACAGGCGGCGATGCTCTGCGACACGCAGGCCGGCGCGCCCGGCGGACGCTCGGATCCCGCGCTGCTCATGCCGTACGAGCCCTCCCTCCCGCTGCTCCTCGGCACGACGAGGTAATAGCTGTCGGCGGGGGCCGGGTCGATCGTCGCGGTCAGCGCCCCGCCGGTGGTGCACAGCTTCATGGTGTGGCTGTAATAGACGCCGGCCGTGCCCTCGTAGATGGCGTAATCGGTGTCGCCCGCCCGGCACGATGCGCCCCAGGCCAGCATGATCTGACCGCCCGCGGCGTGGTCGACGGTGAGCGGCACGCCGGGGACCGGGCCGCCGTCGGGAACGCGGCCGGCGCTTGCGACCGGCGCGGTATAGGTGATGGTGAGGACCGGCCGGTTCGCCACGGTGATGGCGTCGCGGCTGTCGTAGCCCCGGGCCGACTCGAGGGTCGCCTCGGCGCCCCGGAGGAGCCAGCCGAAGCTGGCGGCGGGGTTGTTGAGCCAGCCCTGGACGTCGCTGCGCATCCCCGAAGTCGGGCCCCACGTGTAGAACGCGACCCCCGCCACGGTCGCCGAGGCGCTCGACGTCGAGAAATAATCGCCACCCTGCGTCGTCCAGAAGACGGTGTCGTAGAAACGATGCACCCAGGTGGCGTCGCCCGGCGTTGCCGGGGCGCCGCCCCCTTCGTTGAACTCGGGCGCCGACTCGCCCTCGCCCCAGTCGGCCAGGACCCGATGCAGGGTGACGGTGGTGTTCGTGACCGGCAGCGGCACGCGGGTGACGTGGAGCCGCAGCGAGACGCTGTCGATCGTCGAGCCGGCCGGGACGTTCCCCGCGATGTCGAAGGCGATCACCGCCCGCCGCACCGCGTTGGTGAACGTGCTGGTCCGCCCCGCGAAGAAGAGCTGGCCGGCGCCGTTGCTCAGCGACCCGGTCGGGTCGAAGTAGAGGGTGTTGTCCTTGCTCGCCGGGATCGCGATGGTGACGGCCACGGCCGCGGCGGGCCGGGCCGCCATCAGCGCGGCGAGCAGGATCGCAGCGTGGATGGTGGTGCGCGGCAGGCGTCGCATCGGCCGTTTCCTCCTCACGGCACCGGGGCCGGTGTCGGGGTGATCGGCTCGGGCCTGATCGGCGAGATCACGGAGCGCATCGTGCGCAGGGTCAGCAGGCAGTCCTCGGCGGCGAACGGCTCGCCGGCGGCGATCTGGCCGCGGATCTCGCCGGCCGGGCTGACGGTGGAGTGCAGGTTGACGTAGGTCAGCCCGTTCAGCATCCCCGCCACGAGGGCCGGGGTCAGTACGCCGCCGCCGGTGATGGCGCCGCTCGTCCCGCCGGTGACGCTCAGCGGCACGATGACTCCGGCGTTCACGCCGGGCGGCGCCAACCCGTGGATGTGCGCCGCGGTGGCGGTGCCGGTCAGCCCCTGATAGGTGCAGCTCACGGAGACGCTGCCCGAGCCCTCGTTCAGGATCACCGTGCACTCACCGGTGCCGGCGCTGGTCCCGCCCGGCTCCTGCGCCCCGTCCATCACGAAGCGGTAGGTCGCCGTGCCGGCGCCGTCGCGCGGCGCCAGCCGGCCCGACAGGCGCAGCGGCACGGTCGCGCCGACCGCCGCCGACAGCCCGAAGGCGGAGGCGACCTCCTGGTCGTCGAACTTCAACACCAGATCCACGACCCCGTCGCCCCCTTCCTGGTGACAGTCGCACAGCGGGCCGTCGAACGGGGTGCCGACGTCCTCGACATGGACCTGCCGCGGGACGATGCCGGCCGTCCCGGGGGCGGCGTCGGCGCGCGCCAGGCGCAGGGTCGTCACGTCGACGCGGCCGGCGTCGAAGCCGGCGGTGCCGAGGAGCGCCACGGGCAGCCGTCCCTTCGACTTCGGATTGAACGCGTTCGGGCAGCCGCCGGGCCGGATGTCGAGGGCCGGCTGCGGCAGGGCGACGATGCGCTCGACGATGCCGGTGGTGCCGACCGGGCCAAGGGCGGTCGAGCCGAGCGCGTAGACCTCGCCCGCTTCGTCCTCGCCGAACCCCTTCAGGAACCGGCCGTAGGGGCGATCCCCGGGCTCGATGACGAACTCGCGGATCGCCGGCCCTATGGCGTCGTGTTCGGCGTGGTAGAGGCGGCCGCGCGGCGCCCCGAATGTCGAGCTGAAATCGCCGAACAGGTAGGTCCCGAAGAGCGCCGGGGAGCGCGCGCCGCGGTAGACGTACCCGCCGATGATCGAGATCCCGCCGTCGGCGTGGGAGTAGTCGACGATCGGATCGATGAGCGGCTCGCCCAGCGGCCCGGTATCGGCGCAGGTCGCCTTCGGGACGAAGGGGTTGAAGGGGTCGAAGCAGCTGAACCCCTCGTGGATCACCCAGCCGTAGTTGCCGCCCTTCTCGATGATGTCGATCTCCTCGAAGAGGTTCTGACCGACGTCCGCCAGGATCAGGCGGCCGTCGCCGCCCGGCCGGCTGTCGAAGGCGAAGCGGTACGGATTGCGCAGGCCGTAGGCGTAGATCAGGTCGAGCCCCGGGCCGGAGGCGAAAGGGTTGTCGGGCGGGATCGAGAACGGCGCCCCGCCGTCGACGTCGATGCGCAGCATCTTGCCCAGCGCGGTCTCGATGTTCTGCCCGTTGCCGATCGGCCCGTGCGACGGCGGCACGTCGGCCAGGCCGTCGTTCGCGCCGCCCCCGTCGCCGAGCGAGAAGTACAGGTAGCCGTCGGGACCGAAGGCCACCGTGCCGGCGTTGTGGTTGAACTGCGGCTTGTCGACGCGGAACAGGATCGTCCCCGCCGGGTTGGCGACGTCGGGATTCGCCGACACCGCGAACTCCGCCAGGATCTCCTCGTGGCAGCCGCGCGAGGTGCCGAAGCACCGCTCGCCGGGGGCCCCGGGCCGCGGGCTGCTGTAGCGCACGAAAAAGCGGCCGTTCGCCGCGTAGCCGGGGTGGAACGCCAGGCCGAGGACGCCGCGCTCGTCGAAGCCGGCGTTGAGCACCGGTATCTGCGCCGTCAGGTCGAGGAACGGCGTCGCGAGCAGGGCGCCGTCCTTGATGATCCGGATGCGGCCCGCCTGGTCGACGACGAACAGCCGGTTCGAGCCGTCGCCGGCGTGGGTGGCGTGGTCGGGCGAGACCAGGCCGGTCGCGACCGGCTCCAGCCGGATCGCGATCGTCCCCTTGGTGATCGCCGCCGCGGCGGGCGCCGCCATGAGCGGCAGGATCGCCAGCGCCAGGAGCGCCGCCCGGAGCGCCGCGCGCGGCGCGGCCATGAATGCGTCGCGGAACACCCTGGTTGTCGTGCCGATGATGCGCATGTGCTCCCCCTCCTCGCTGTCGTGATCGCCCGCGCCGCGCTCGCGGGCCGGCCCGCCGGACCCCGCCCGGTGGCGGTGGCTTACGGGGGTGGCCGGAATGTACCGGCAATCGGCCCGGGTGGGGTTTTTTCGGAGGTTATGTTTCGGTAAGGATTGGGTAAGCGCGGGCCGCCGCCTGTGCCGGCCCCGGCACCCCTCGGCGCTCAGTGCCGCTCGGCCACGAGCCGGCGGGCCTCGTCGATCCAGTTCAGGACCACGCGGATGGGGGCGTTCGCGTCCTCCTCGCCGGCGGCGCGGATCATCAGGAACCGGCCGCCCTTCGGATCGACGTCGAAGCTCAGGCCGGTGTCGGAGCGCATCCTGTAGACGCCGTCGAAGAGCGCGCGCGGGACGCCCATTTCGAAGCGCGGGCCGGGGGCTGTGGGAACCGCCATCAGCCGGGCCTCGGAGCGATAGAACAACTCCCGGCCGTCGGCCGACCAGACCGGCTCCTCGCCTCCCGCGGTCGAGACCTGCCACCGTCCGCCCGAGCCGGAGGCGTCGCGGACGTAGATCTCGCCCCGGCCGGTGTCATCCGACTGGTACGCCACCCAGCGGCCATCGGGCGAGGCGGCGGGGGTGTACTCGTCGAACCGGGTCGCCGAGATTGTGACCGGCCTGGCGCCGGGTTCGAACGCCAACCTCAGAATATCGGTCTTGCCGCCCTCGGTCAGGTTGCCGTAGGCCAGGATGAGCGCGCGGCCGTCGCGCGGCCCGCCGCCGAGGAACACGCGCGTGGGGAACTCGGCGACGGTTTCGGGGGTCCGGCTGCCGTCGACGGGGACTTTGCGGACGATCGTCCGGTTCACGGAAGCGTCGATCGAGGCGTACAGGACGCTCGATCCGTCGCCCGACCAGATGGGCGTGGCGTTGATCGCGTCGAAGGTCAGCCGCGTGAAGGTCCGGCGGTTGAAGTCGTACACCCAGATGTCGGCGCTGCCGCTGTAGCCGACGGCGACGACGGCGCGCGCGCCGTCGGGAGAGACCCGCAGGTCGTTGTAGATCGCGACCGGAAGGTCGACGGGCTTCACGGTGCCGTCGCGGCCGACCCAGGCGAGCAGGCGGCCGCTCTGATTGCTGCCCGGGACGTAGGCCAGCGTGCCGCCATCGGAGCAGGAGAAGTGCGCCGCCCCCGTCGGTGTGTCGCCGGCGACGCCGCGCACGACCGGGACCGGCCTGCCGCGCGTCGCCGCCCGATCGGCGTCGAAGACCACCGCGTGCAGCACGCCGGCGCGCGCGAAGACGAGGTAGCCGGGCGGAACGTAGCGCGCCATCGCGGCGCCCTCGAGGACCGTGCGGCGCGCGCCGCTCGCGATGTCCACGGCGTCGATCGCCGACGCGTCGTAGTTGTCCGGGCTCGCAATCGTCCCGACGGTGAACAGGACGGTCTTCCCGCCCGGCAGCGCCTCGGGCCACCGGTGGCTGCGCTCCCCCCCGGCGGTGTCGACGGAGGTCACCGGCCGCGGCGTGCCGCCGTCGGCGGATATCGTCTGCACGGGGCCTATCGCCTCGCCGGTGTAGACCAGGCTCCGGTCGCCCGCCCAGGACACGCCCCGCGCATCGTTGACCGGCGCGAGCGCGATCACCGTCCCGTCGAGCGACGTCTTCTTGAGCAGGTTCCCGGCGAAGAAGGCGATCCATCGGTCATCGGGGGAGAAGACCGGGTTCGACGCGCCGTCGGTGCCGGGGAGCGGTCGCGACTCGCCCTCGTCGCGGGCCCGGACGTAAAGGCGCGCGATGCCGTCCACGGTGGCGGCGTACGCCAGCATCGATCCGTCGTGGGAAATCGCCAGCGCCGGCCGGTTGATGAGATCGAGCGCCGCCTTCGGTGGGGGCTGCACGTCGTAGCGCGCGACCGGCGCCGCGCCACCGCCGAGGCCGCGCGCCAGGAGCGCGAGCGCCGCCAGCAGCGCCACGCCGAGCGCAGCCGCGATCCAGGCGGTGGGGCCGGCACGCCCGCGGCGCCGGTCGCGGCCGGCCGCGGCGCCCGTGCCGGTCGCAGCGACCACGCCGGCCGCGGCTCCCGTCCCGGACACGGTGCCGGGGAAGGCGGAGGTCCGCGGTTCGGCGAGCGCCAGCCGCGCCTCGCCGATGTCGCGCAGGCGCTGCTTCGGGTCCTTTTCGAGGCAGCGGGCGAGCAGGTGCCGCACGTGTGCCGGGGTCGACGCCGGCAGGGCCGACATGTCGGGGTCCTTCAGGATGACCGCGGCGAGCACTTCCGACGGCGTCTCGCCGTCGAACAGCCGGCGGCCGGAGAGCATCTCGTACAGCACCACCCCGTAGGCCCAGATGTCGGCGCGCCGGTCGACCGCCTTCCCCTTCGCCTGCTCGGGGGCCATGTAGGCGGCGGTCCCGAGGATGATCCCGGCGCGGGTGGCGCGGGCGGTGATGGTGGGTGAGTGGGTCATGTCGACCCCGCCCGTCGTCGCGGGCTCGAGCGCCTTCGCCAGGCCGAAGTCGAGCACCTTCACGGCGCCGTCGGGTCGCAGCTTGATGTTCGCCGGCTTGAGGTCGCGGTGGATGATGCCCTGATCGTGCGCCGCCTCGAGCGCCGCGGCGATCGCGGCCGCCGCGGCGATCGCCTCGTCGATCGGCAGCGCCCCCGCCGCGAGGCGCTCCAGGAGCGTCGGTCCCTCGACCAGCTCGAGCACGAGCGCCTTGAGGTCGCCCGCCTCCTCGATGCCGTAGATGGCGGCGATGCCGGGATGGTTCAGCGACGCGAGAACCTGCGCCTCGCGGCCGAAGCGGGACAGGCGTTCGGCGTCGCCGGCGAGATCCGCCGGCAGGACCTTGAGGGCGACGTCGCGCGCGAGGCGCGCATCGCGGGCGCGATAGACCTCGCCCATGCCGCCCGCGCCGAGCGGCCCTCTGACCTCGTACGGCCCGAGACGGGCGCCGGATTCCAGACGCATTGCGGTGACGATACCAGAAAGCGGCGGCGGCGCGGCTCGCGGGAGAATGTGACGGAAGGTACTGAAGCGCCTCGCCCGACGGTCGCACACTATGTTCCGGGAACGGCCACCCACCCCCTCGACCCACGCGAGGGAGCATCCCCCTTCGGCCCGGGGCCGGCCTTCGCCGCGCAACTCCGGCGGCCCCGGGCCGGAGGGTGGAGCCGGACGGCCCCGCTCAGCGCGCCTCGTTCCGGTGCACCCGCGCCAGGGCGCCGCGGTCGAGGATCTCGATCCGCCTCCGGCCGAGCCGCAGCATCCCTTCCTCCTTGAACGACTCGAGCGTGCGGCTCACCACCTCGCGGGTCGTCCCCAGCTCGTCGGCCAGCATCTGGTGCGTCGCGGCGATCGGCTTGTCGTGCAGGAGGAGGCGCGAAGCCAGGCGCTGATCGACACGGCGGAATGCGACGTCGTCGATGAGGGCCATGAGATGCGCCATCCGCCTCGAGAGGAACTCGAAGACGAACACCCGGAAGGCGGGGGACTTCAGGACGAGGTCGAGGAAGAGGCCGCGGGGCACGCCGAAGAACCTCAGGTCCGTCTCGGCCGAGCCCACAGCGGGATAGGGGCTCTCGCCGAGGAGCGCCACCACGGTGATGACGCAGCTCTCACCCGGGTTCAGCCGGTAGAGCAGGATCTCGTGTCCGTCGGGGCCCGACTTGGTGGCGCGGATCACCCCCTCGACGAGCAGGGGGAAGAGCGTGCACGGCGCCCCTTCCTCGAAGAGCCTCCGCCCGGCGGGGGCGTGCAGCGGCTGGGCGCCCTCCTCCACCTTCCGGAGCAGATCGGGTGGCAGGTTCCGGAGCACCGGATAGCAGCGCAGGACCTTGTCGCGATCGGGCTTGTTCATGGCGCACTCCCCTGGATCCCCGGGAATAGACCGCGGTGGCGGGGAATCATCGCCCGATTCTACGGCGAAAACGCACCCCGGTGACAGGGCGGCGCGGCAACGGGCCACGGTCCCGTCAAAGTCTCGTGAGAGTGGTGTGTGGCGATGCGGTGGTGTCGCGGTGTGACG
>Ga0247727_10004693_pt1 | contig 28743 bp, 28 predicted proteins | sample WisWelCaveWW1625_FD_202498 | JGI IMG/M metagenome (GOLD analysis project Ga0247727, IMG submission 202498) | Biofilm microbial communities from Wishing Well Cave, Virginia, United States - WW16-25 | ecosystem: Environmental > Aquatic > Deep subsurface > Groundwater > Cave microbial mat | place...
ATGTGCATACCATAAACTCTAAAAAAAATCCGCCGGTAGAGATTAATGGGAACATTGGCACAATGGGCGGTCATCGCTACCGAATGATATTCCAAGTGCCGGGTGTCTATAATTACGAATGCCTCCTCCACCCCGGTGTGATGGATGCAATTATTCAAGTCGTAGATTAGCCCGCGCGAATGAATTGCATCCAGACGCGAGTTAGCAAGGTCACGATGATGCGAATAATTTCTAATCGCGAATTCTGTATTTTGGGGTTGTCTTTACTATGGCTAGTCGGCTGTGCCGGCACGCCGACGCCGGCTGAGCATATGGCGCACGAAGGAAAGCAAGGCGGCAAGATCGGCATGGGCAGTGCCTTTCATGTCGAAGTGGTCTCCACGTCCTCAGCCGAATATCGCCTCTATCTTTTCGATTCGGTCGGGAAGCCGCTCTCTCTTCAAGGCGTCAAGGTCGAAGCCGCGCTAATTGACGCGGCGGGCAAAGAATCGCCGCGACTTGCCGTTGCGTTATCCGAAAAGGGAGATTCATTTATTGCAAAAGGTGGCCCAAACGGATTGGCTCTAGCCAATGTGCGAGTAAAGGTGACACTGCGCGGAAAGAGCGAGCCGGAAGCGGTTGATGTTTCGATGCAATATCAAACGGCGACGAATCCGACGACAGCATCGGTAGGTGCCCCGACTCGCGCTCAAATTGTCCCGCCAACCGTCGCGGCGGCTCAGCCTCGCGCCACTTTTGTTCCCGGCAGATTTCCACAGGTCAAATGGTCGGAGGCGGCAAGCGGACTTACGGCGGGTGCGTCCTTTGAACCTTGTCCGCCACAAATGGGAAATCAGATTACTTTTACTGTTGTCCTTGCCGACGCGAACGGACAACCAGTTTCCGACGCGGTTGTCGAAATAACCGTGACGGGCGGAATGGCTACAATGATGGGCGAGCATGACGAGAATTTTTCGGCAAAACTGCAAAGTCAAGGCGGAGGTGTCTACAGGACGCGCGAGTCTTTTGGTCCTACAAACTTGGCGCTCTTTGGCATCAGCATGAGCGTCAAGCGAAATAGCCAATCGTGGACTTTTGTCCTACCCGATGTTGTTTTTACAAATTGTTGAGTTTGCAGAGATAGCATAGACGATAGAACGTTATCGTCGGGTAACTTTGGTGCGGAGGAAGCAGGGAATCTTTTTCCAGACAGAGTTTGCGTTTTGAAAACTGGATTGGCTCCCGCGAATCCCAGCATGCGGTATCGGTAGAGTTAGCGGAGAAAAATAAGAATGGATCTAGAAATTCAATTGCAACGTCTTGAACAACAACTGGCTTCGTACGAAAAACTGCATGTCGAAGAATTGCAACGATTTCAAGCGCAAGCCGCGGCTTTTCAGCGTCTGCAGGGCGACGAACTGAAAATGTTACGCGATCAATTGCAAGAATTGAAAGCGGAGATGACGCGGCTCAAGGCGGAATCGCCGGAACCAACTACTGCGAGGATGCCGCTCGCGCCCCCGCCGGTTGACCTGACCATCACCCGGCGCGATTTTCTGACCGGCAACCACACGCCGTTCAAGAAACGCGCCTAACCAGGAGGGAAAATTCCCAATGTTGCGACGTCATCTGCTACTCTTTTCCGTTTCCGCGCTATTCTTTCTCTTTGCCTTGCTCGCGCTCGCGCAAACGACGCAAGCGACGCCGCCCGCCGCGCCGCTCCTCCAACTCACCTTCGACAAAGCCGTAAACGTGCGACCGGCGTGGAGTCCCGATAATCGCTCGATTGCGTATCAATCCAATCGCGATAGCGAGACATACCATCTCTATGTGATGAACGCAGACGGTAGCAATCATCGCGCGCTCACCAAAGGCGCAACTGACAACCGTCACCCGGCATGGACGCCCGACGGCAAATCCATTTTGTTCGACTCGCACGACGGTAAGAGCCGCGAGATTTGGAAAATTGACCTCGCGGATGGACGCCTGACGCAACTCACACGCTTGGGCGGATTGTCAAACTTCGCCGGTCCCAGTCCGGATGGACAGCAATTCTCCTTTTTTTTCTACAAAGACGATATTATGAATCTGTGGAGCGCGCGGATGGATGGCAATGACGCCAACCCGCTGACGCGCGGCTTGGCAAGCGCACAGAACAACAATTGCACGTTTGCATGTCATCAAGCCGCGTGGAGTCCGGACAGCCAAACGCTCGCTTATTCCAGCGGAGATCATAAAACCGTCTGGACCGTTCGGAGGGATGGGAGCGCTGCCAACCAAGTGATGATAGATGATGGGCACAGTCATTTTCCATGGTTCCTTGGCGATGGTCGGCTTGGCTATATTGTCGAGCACGTCAGCTCCAGTGAAGCGTACACCGCCGCATGGGCGTATGATTTCAAAACCGGGAAAGCAACAGAGTTATGGCCCCGTATGTCCCTGCAGGGACCTTTTGCGTGGAGCAATGACGGCAAGCGACTTTTATTTCATTCGCCGCGTTCCGGCAATTTTCAAATTTACCTGATTGATTTGGGCGATGCGGCGGGCGTGAACGTGTTGCGCGGAACGCCGGTGCCGGCTCAACCTGCCGCGAGCGCGCCGGTGGCGGTGCCTCCAACCACCCTGCAAACCAATGCCGCGGATAATTTGATTGTTGCGCTAGGAGTTGGGAGTATGTTGATCGCGTCGATCGCCGTTGTGTTCGGCGTGTTCCTCTGGCGCCGTTTGCGCGGGTAGCAGTCAGTCGGAGAGCCCGTGTAGCATAGCGCCCTTCGGCTTCGCTCAGGGCAGGCTCTTGTGCGCGTTTTCAATGACGCCCACGAGGGGCTAGGCTCGCGTAGCGTCTCCGACAACCTGCCAGAAATCCAATTTTATTTTTTGTGAGGGAACCTATGTCAGAATCAACCCCATCCAAAGAAATTTCGCGCCGCGAATTTTTGGCGACCACCGCGAGCGGCGTTGTCGCTTTGAGCGCGGTCGGCTTGACCGGCTTTGATTTTTTCAAAATGCCGGTGTCGCCGATTGACCGCGATTCGTCCGGCGTCATTTTTCCCGACCCAACTTTGTGTATCGGCTGTTTGACGTGTGAAGTCGCCTGCTCCGATGCGCACAAAAAGGTGGGGATGTCTGCAGTGCCGCGTATTCGCATCTTTAACGAGCCGGCGATTAAGGTGGATCCGGAAATCCTGTCGAACTATCCCGGGCGCGGCTCCTTCTTTGAGCATGTTTGCCTTCAGTGTCCGGACGCGCCCTGCTTGCCCGTTTGCCCGGTCAACGCGTTGCGTGTTGAACCGAAAACCGGCGCGCGCATTATTGACGAAAAGACGTGCATTGCTTGCGGACGATGCGTGGAGGCGTGCCCCTTTGAAACGCGCGGCGAAAAAGTCGCGACGAATCAGCTCAAATTCGGGCAGACAACACGCATTACGTACGATCCGGCGAAAAATGTATTTACCAAATGCGATCTCTGCTTTTTCCGCCCCGAGGGTCCGGCGTGTATCGAGAAATGCCCCATCAACATTCGCATCAAGCAAGGCATTGTCAAAGTTGCGCCGGGACGGATGTGTCTCGATTTGCCCAAAGCCGATAAAGCGCACTTTCTCAAATTGAAGGAAGAGCAAACGGTCAAGAAAGGGTAAGGCATGATTCCAGTTTGTCATTCCGAGCACATTCGCGGAGTTTACGCAAAGCGTGAGCGAAGCGAATGGACTCAGTGTAAACTCCGCGAGGAATCTCGTTATGCAAGAGCCAACGAGATTCCTCGTCGCAAACCCCGCTCCGCGTGACGACAAACCGTTGATTTTCTTTCAGAACGAATTTGGTGTTACCCCTAGGAGGATTAGGTGAAAAGATTCTTGATTGCAGTCATCGCCGCGCTCTTCGGCGTCAGCACCATTATGATCGGCAGTGTGTTCGCGCAAGGCGGCACGGCGGGCGAAGGATTTCCCCCGCAATCAAATCTCTACAACGATGCGGTCTTGCTCGCGCGCGTATTGCCGCTCGTTGCCGCGTTCGGCATCGGTTTTGGCATTTGGCGCGGTAAACTCGGATTGCGCGAACGAAAATCCGCGCCGACTTCGACAACGGTGATCCGCCATGACTGGGGCACTGTCATCGCGCATTGGGCGAATGCACTCGGCTTTATGACTGGGATGGTCACGGGCTTGCTGATGGTGCGCGGATTTAATTTGGGCTCCACCGGCTCGATCATCCTCGACTGGATACCGCGCGCGGACGAGGCGCGCGGACTTTTTGCGATTCATTATCTCGCCGCGGGGCTGACGATTTTTGGCGTGGCGAGTCATCTCACACAACATGGCATCACCGGCGGCTTTGGATTGATTCCGCGTTCGCTCAAAGATTTGCGCGAAGGTCTCGGCGAACTGCTCGTCGAATATACCGGCATCGCCGGCGGCGGTGGCGCCGCGCTCGGCATCAAATTGCCCAAAGGGTTGCGGACTCCTTTAGCGCAAACTTTCGCGGCATTCGGCTTGCGAACGCCCAAGCAACTCGGCAAGTATCTGCCCGCCGAAAAAGTTTTCTCGTACGCCCCGTGGGCGATTATCGTGACCGTGATTGTGATTACGGGTATCGTCAAATCGTTCCGTTATCTCTATCCGATTCCGCCGGAATTTATCGCGACGATGACCTTTTTGCACGATCTGTCCGCGCTTGCCGCGATCGTAATGCTCGGACTGCATCTCGCCGCCGTGTGTCTCATCCCGCGCAATTGGCCCCTTTTGATTTCGATGTTCACAACGCGCGTCCCACGTCAGCACGTCGAACAACACCATCCGATCTGGTTCAAACAACTAGTCGCGCAGGAGCAAGGCGAGTCCAGCGCGTCGGCGGCGCCGGATTCTGCGCCGCGCGCCAAAGAATCGAAAGCATGATTTCCGCGCTCGTGCTTGCCGCCGGTCTTTCTTCGCGGATGGGCGCGCTCAAGCCATTACTGCCTTTTGGCGATCGAACCGTAATCGAGCAGGTCATCTCCGTATTGATGACCTGCTCGATTGATGATATCGTGGTGGTGTTGGGGCATCGCCACGCGGAGATTCGCGCGGCGTTGGAAAAATATCCGGTGCGCGTCGCATTGAACACGCGCTATCAAGAAGAAATGCTCACTTCGATTCAGCAGGGTTGGAGCGAGGCGCATCCCGCGACGAATGCGGTGATGCATGTCTTGGGCGATCAGCCCCAGATTGAAGCGCGCGTCGTGCGCCAAGTTCTCGCGGCGTTTCGTGAGGATCCTAACGGAATTTTCGTTCCGTCTTTTAATCATCGCCGCGGGCATCCGCTTCTCTTGGCTTCCAGTTATCGCGCCGAAATTCTCGCGCTCGCCGCGCCGCAAACGATGCGCGATTTTATGCGCGCGCACGCGGCGGAGATTCGGCATCTGCCGGTTGAAACCGACAGCATCCTGCGTGATATGGATACGCCGGCGGAATACGAGCGAGAACTGGCGGACTACTTGAACCGCGTTCATCACTAAATATTGAACACCAAATTAAGTACGACAGGAGGTTCAGGAAACACAAGTAACCCATAGCGTTCATTTCGCGACAGTCCGTGTGGACTGCCGAAAGTGTTCGATTGTGTCTCAAAGAGGAGGAGAAAAATGAACAAGCGCATTACGTTCTTCGCGCTTTTGACCGTTCTGACAGTCCTTGCCGTCGCATGCGCGCCCACGCCCGCGCCGGTCCCGTTGCCCCCGGCACCGCCAGCGCCCATCGCCACGGTCGCTCCGACAGCCGCGCCGCCGCAAGTCGCGCGCGCGAAACAGGGGATTACTATGCTCATCATTGACCGCGTCGAGTCGCCGACATTTGAAGGGCGCGTCTTTGATGAAGTGGGACCCTATGAAAAACTGATCGGACGCGCGTTTGGCGAAGTAGACCCGAATGATCCGCTCAATCAGGTGATCGTCAACCTTGACAAGGCGCCGCGCAACGTGCGCGGCATGGTCGAGTACAGTGTTGACGTCTACATCCTCAAGCCCGTCGTCATGGATCGCGGAAACAAGATACTCTATTACACCGTCGTGAATCGCGGCAACAAATCCGTTGGTTATGATATTGGTCTCGGTTCAGGTAACGATTGGACCAAAGCCACGGATGCCGGCGATGGTTTTGCGATGCGTCAAGGGTTAACGTTGGTGTGGAGCGGCTGGCAGGGTGACACACTTCCCGGCAGTGGTCGCCTGACCACCAACTTCCCGGTAGCGAAAAATGCGGACGGCACTTCGATCAAACGAATGATTCGGACTGAATTTGTGTTCGACAACAATACGACCTTTTCGGTGCCGCTCAGTTTTGATCGCGGCGCGTTGGAAATCCGCGTCAATCCGCCGGTGGAAGAGAGTATGGCGAAAGCCACCCTCAGCCGCCGCACCGGTCCCGAAGTACTGACCGGGGAAGTGATCCCTCGCGATCAGTGGTCGTTCGCCAAGTGCGCTGACGGCAAAAAGATCGAGGCGAGTAACCTCGACGTGTGCTACCCGGCGGGATTTTCGGGAAACTATATCTACGACCTCGTATATGAAGCGCGTGATCCTCTGGTCAACGGTCTTGGATTTGCCGCGACGCGCGATCTCGTTTCCTTCCTGCGCAACGATTCTACCGATGCCAATCCACTCGTGTTGCGCGGCGGAACAGCCGGCAAGAGCCCGATTCAGTGGACGATTGGTTTCGGCTCATCCCAAAGCGGTCGCTTTTTGAAAGATCTGATCTACCAGGGATTTAACCTGGACACCGCCGGCAAACGCGTCTTCGATGGTGCAATTCCGCTCAAGGGTGGATCGCGCAAGACCTACACCAACTATGAATTCTCGATGCCCGGTCGTTTTTCTACCAATGTGGAAAATCATTTTTACCCTGGCGATCAGTTCCCGTTCTCCTATGAGAAACTAACTGACCCGCTCAGCGGTAAATCGGATGGAGTACTCGAGCGCTGCCGCGCAACGAACTCCTGCCCCAAGATTATGCACCCAGATACCGGTACCGAGACCTGGTCAGCCCGCGCCTCTCTCATTGTCACGGATCCGCTCGGTAAATCCGATGTCGCTATTCCTGACAATGTCCGGATGTATTATCTTAGCAGCACACAGCACGGACCGGCGACAACGCCTGCGAAAGGTATCTGCCAGCAACTGAGCAACCCGCTGCCTTTCGATCAGACTCTGCGCGCCTTGCTCGTCTCGATGCAAGATTGGGTTTCGACGGGCGCCGCGCCTCCCGCCTCGCGATTCCCAAAGATATCTGACGGGACTTTTGTATCGTCAATGCCGCAAGCCACTCAAGGATTCCCGAATATTCCTGGGGTTGGCTACAATGGCAAGCTCAATCGCCTCTTTGTGATTGACTATAGCAGCCCCTTGGCGCGACCCATCGAGGGTAAAGAGTATAACGTTCTTGTACCGAAAGTGGATAGTGATGGGAACGAGATCGGGGGCGTTCGCAATGTCCAGTTGCAAGTGCCGCTGGGAACCTATTCCGGATGGAATTTGCGCGCTGCAGGATTCATCGAGAACGAAGGATGTTACCTGACCGGCTCGTACATCCCCTTTGCCAAAACAGCCGCGGAAAGAAGAGCGACTGGCGATCCTCGCCTCTCGCTGGAAGAGCGATATGGGACGCAGCAAAAGTACGTGGATTTGGTCATCGCCGCCGCCAAGAGACTCATGACCGACCGCTTCCTGTTAACCGAGGACGCGGACCGGGTTATCAGAGCCGCGGCAACCGAGCAACTGGGGTTACCGGCAAGATAACGAACGCGGATCGAAAAAGATAGAAAAACTAGGTCGGGCTCTTACCCATGCGCTAACACTGAGAGTGCGGTGCAAGTGCGCCCGACCTAGTTGAATTTGTCGCCGCGCGTTGCTTGTTTCATCACCACACTGCCTTTGGATTGCATCAGCGGCGTACCCGTTCCACTCCGCGCCACCATCAGCATTTCCGCCATGATGGAGAGAGCGATCTCCGTGTGCGTCTCTCCGCCTAAATCCAAACCGATCGGCACGTGAACGCGCGCGAGCGCGTCGGCAGAAATTCCTTCGCGGATGAGTTCGCGAAAAATGATAATGCCTTTGCGCGCGCTCGACACGAGACCGATATACGCGGCGTTCGAGTTGGCGATTTGCCGCAATGCCGGCTGATCCCAGCCCCACGTCGCGACGACGATGAATGTCGAAGGCGTGATCGTGATCGGCATCGAGTCGAGCGTTTCGGATGTTGGTTCATAACGCACGAGGATGCGCTCATTCGCGAGCGGCAGTCGCGTCTGCGTAATAAAATCGGGACGATCATCCACGACGATGACGCGCCAGCGAACCATTTTCGCGAACTGGACGAGCGCTTCGCCGATGTGTCCGGCGCCGATCAAAAGCAGAGTGGGCGGCGGCTGAAAAACCTGAATAAAAATTTCAAGGTCGGGAAATTCGAGCGGCGAGGCGTCCACGAACGCGCCGGCGCGTTCTTTGTACGCGAGCCGTTGCGCGTGCCCGGCATTCAGCGCGCGCCGCGCAGCCGGCAACGCGAGCGCGGCAAGGCGATCATCGCCAAAATTGCCGAGCGTTGAGCCGTCGAAACGTACGAGCATTTTCGCGCCGACGCTCCAGCGCGTATCGCCCTGAATGATCGTCGCGATAGCCACTGGCTCGCCGTTTTCCATTGCGCGGAGGGTGGCTTGAAAAATTTCTCGCATTTGTTTATTCCGGCGCGCGCGCTAACGCGGGGGCGACAGCACGTCAATGAACACTTGCTCGGTTCCGCCGCACAGCCCAACATTTCCCGGCGCTTTGCCGGAGAGGTTGTAATCCACGAGGCGATTTTTTTTCTCTGCAATCGCGACGCGCGCGTCTTGCGTCGCTTGTAATTCCATCGTCCCGCCGCCGATCGTGCCGATAAAGGATCCATCGGCGCGCACGAGCATATTTGCCGGCTGATGCCGCGGGGTGGAGCCGGACGCGCGCACGACCGTCAACACCGCGATCGTTTCGCCGTCGTTCAATGCTTGCAAAATTGCTTGAAAGACATCATTCATTCGCGCCTCCTGCCAAAAAGTATACACCGGTTGACACCGGCAAGCAAGAGCGATAAACTATTCGCGAGAAAGGATTTTTGAACATGTTCGGATTACAACCGTTGCATCTGTTGGCTATTGTCGTGATCGCCTTGCTCGTCTTTGGGCCAGGACGCTTTGCGAATCTCGGACGTTCGATTCGAAAAGCGTTCTCGGAAGCGCGCTCCGCCGCGCAAGAAAAATCCCGCAACGCGCCCGCTGACGCCAAAGCATCGGCACCCCAAAAGCGCGCGCCCAAATAACCCTCTCTTTGTCCGGCTCGCTAAAAAATACCGCGCCCAAATAAGGCGCGGTAATTTGTTGCCGCGCAAGGAGGCGCGCCAACCCAAATTTGACATTCCGGAAATTATCGAATATATAATGATTATACATTTAGATAGCCGCTCGCGGTTGAGCGGCTGGCGCGCGCTGAGGCGACTGAATGCCTGAAACTCTTCCTCTCTCTCTTCCCCCAACTGAACTCTTTCACCCGATTAGCGCCCATCGCGCTTCCGGGAATATTATTGACCAGATCAAAACGCTGGTCTTTGCCGGCAAAATCGCGCCCGGCGATCGTCTTCCCTTTGAAAAACAATTGGCTGAACAATTTGGCGTGAGTCGCATCACCGTGCGCGATGCTCTGCGCGTGCTAGAGTCGCAGGGGCTGATTCAGATCAAAGTCGGCGCGGGCGGCGGCACGTTTGTCGCGCGGCCGGATTCGCAGATGGTCAGCGAATCGTTGCGCACGATGTTGCGCTTGCAACGCGCGAAAATTCCAGAGCTGGCGGAGGCGCGGCAAATTATTGAAACCGCGATTGCCGCGCTCGCCGCCGAGCGCGCCACTGCCGCCGATTTCAAGGCGCTGGAAGAAAGCATCGCCGCCGCGCGCGCGGCGTTCACGTCCGGCGACCCGCATTTCACTCCCTCGAGCGTTTCGTTCCACGTGGCGCTTGCGCACGCGGCGCAGAATCAAGTCCTCCTCTTTACCGTCAATTCTTTTCGCTCGCTCTTTTACGAAGTGCTCGAGAAACTGGTTCCCGATCCGGAAATGGCGCAACGCGCGATTGAGGACCACCAAAAAATTCTCGACGCGGTCCACGCGCGCGATTCCGATCGCGCCCGCGATTTGATGCGAACGCATCTGCAATATTTCGAAACGCGCGCCGGCAAGCTGGGCGAATTAGAAATCGCTCACCCCGCCGCGCGCAAACCGACGTCGCAAAAGCGCCGCAAAACTAGAAAAACATTGCGCTGAACGATTCGAACAAAAAAAATTCCGCATTCGGTTAATTAATATTCATAGGAGGAGAACGATGGCGCTACAAACTAAACCTGCCCCCACGATGGCGGCGAAAAAAAGCATTCACGACTTGCGCTCGACGATCGAGTGGTTTCGTTCAGAGGGCTATCTCGTCGAGACCGACGTCGAAGTAAATCCGGATCTTGAAATTACCGGTTTGCAAAAATTGATGGACGGCGCACAGCCAATTTTATTCAACAACGTCAAGGGCTATCCGCATTTGCGCGCGATCACCAACTTGTTCGCGAATATGGACATTGTGAACAAGCTGTTCGGGTGGGAAGATCGCAAAACGCGCACGCGCAAACTCGCGCATGCGCTGACGCATCCTATCGCGCCGGTCGAAATTCCGCAGAGCGAAGCCCCGTGCCAAGAAGAAGTCATCACCGATGATCTCGACATCAACAAATGGGTGCTCGCGATTCGTCACACCGAACTCGAAACGGAAATGACGATCGGCAGTGGCAACAGCGTTGTCGTCGGTCCCTATTTTCACGGCGGCTCGCATATCGGTTACAACCGGATGGCGGCGCGCTGGGGCAACATCGCGACGTTTCAATCCGCGCCGGGCGCGCATATGTGGCAAATCATCACCGAACATTACAAAGACGAAAAACCGATTCCGCTCACGATGTGCTTTGGTCTGCCGCCAGCGTGCACGTTGATCGCGGGCGGCGGGTACGATTACGTGGTTCTGCCGCGCGGCGGCGATGAACTCGGCGCGGCGGGCGCGGTGCAGGGCTATCCGGTGCGGCTCGTCAAAGCGCGCACGGTGGATGCGTGGGCAGTCGCGGATTGTGAATTGGTTTTGGAAGGCAATTTGTACCCGCGTGACAAGCGCTATGAAACGGCGGAATCGGAAAAAGCGGATGTCCAAGGGAAATATTTTTTCCATCCCGAATGGGCGGGCTATATGGGCAAAGCGTACAAAGCGCCGACGTTCCACGTTACCGCGATCACAATGCGCAAGCGCGCCGGTAAGCCGATTATTTTTCCGCTCGGCGTGCACATGGAAGATTGCCAAAACATTGACAGCACCGTGCGCGAATCCGCGATCTATGAATTGTGCGAACGCTTGCAACCCGGCATCATTCAAGACGTGAACATTCCGTATCCGATGACGGATTGGGGCGGCGCGATCATTCAAATAAAAAAGCGCAACAAGATCGAAGAGGGCTGGCAACGAAATTTCCTCGCGGCGATTTTGGCGTGCAGTCAAGGTATGCGGCTCGCGATTGCGGTGGACACCGACATTGATATTTATTCGATGGACGACATCATTTGGGCGCTGACGACGCGCGTAAATCCGCACACGGATATTTTGAATCCCGTGCCGGGCGGCATCGGTCAAACATTTCAACCGCAAGAACGCATGACTGCCGGCGATAAAGAATGGACTGCCTCGAATACGCGCTTTGAGGGCGGCATGGGCATTGATGCGACGGTGCCGTTCGGGTACGAGCAAGATTTTCATCGCCCGGTTTATCCGGTGGACAAAGTGAATTTGGAAAAGTGGTTCAAGCCGGCTGACATTGCGCGCGCAAAAGAAATGATGAAGGGCAAGTGGGGCGAGGTACTCGCAAGAACCGGTCGTTAAAAAAATCGGTGGTTGGGTGGTGGGGTAGTTAGGTAGTTCGATGGTTCGTTACCCCAACTACCAAACCACCCAACAATCCAACTATCCAACGTTCGAATTGAATGACCGTGAATAATTTACTCGCGCCCTACCGCGTCCTTGATCTCACCGATGAAAACGGCTGGCTCACCGGCAAAATTCTTGGCGATCTCGGCGCGGACGTGATCAAGATCGAACCGCCCGGCGGCGATGCGGGGCGCGCACGCGGTCCGTTTTATCGCGGCGAAAGTTTGGCATGGCACGCGCACAACGCCAGCAAGCGCGGCATCACGCTCGATTTAGAAAATGAAACGGGGCGCGCAGATTTCCGGCGGCTCGCGGCAAAAGCGGATTTTATTCTCGAATCATTTGCGCCGGAATATTTGCACACGCGCGGGATTGGGTTCGCTGAATTGCGCGAAAAAAATGCGCGCTTGATCTTGACGAGCATCACACCCTTCGGACAAACGGGACCGTACGCCAATTATCGCGGCGCGGATTTGATCGCGATGGCGATGAGCGGATTCATGTCGCTCGTCGGCGAGCCGGGGGAAACGCCTTTGCGCGTGTCGTTGCCGCAAGCCGCGCAGTGGACGGGGATGTACGCCGCCGCCGGCGCGTTGATCGCGCATTATCATTGCGAAAATACCGGGCGCGGGCAACACGTAGACGTTTCGATGCAAGCCGGGATGTTGTGGGCGCTCGCGAATGCGCCGGCGTTTTGGAGTTTGAATCGCGAGAGTCTGACGCGCGGCGGAAGTTTCTTGGTGGGGCGCAACGTCAACGGAGCGAAGGTGCGCGCGATTTATCCGTGCCGCGAGGGTTACATCAACTTTGCATTATACGGCGGTGATTCCGGCAAACGCTCGCATCAAGGTTTTATCGCGTGGATGAATGAAACCGACGCCGCGCCGGGATGGTTGAAGCAAAAAGATTGGAACGCGTTCAATGTGGCGAGGTGCACGCAAGCGGACGTGGACGCGATTGAAAAACCGTTTGCGGATTTTTTGCGCGCGCGGACGAAAACAGAATTTGTGGACGCGGCGGTGCGGCACGAAATCATCGGCTATCCGGTCGCGGACGCGCGCGACCTCTTGACCGACGCGCATTTGCAAGCACGCGATTTTTGGCAAACAGTCGAGCATCCGGAATTAGGCGCGCTGAAATACGCCGGCGCGTTCGCAAAATTTTCGCGCAGCGAAATCAAAATCCGACGCCCCGCGCCGCGCATCGGCGAGCATAACGCAGAAATTTTGGTTGAAGGGTAGACGGACAGCCGCGCTGTCCGCCGCCCAGCGCGGCTGGGCGGTTACCCATTGGATTCAATGCCGCAGACACAACCCGCGCTCGAAGGACTCAAAGTCGCCGATTTTTCCGTGTATGCCGCGGGTCCGATGGTTGCCAAGCACTTGGGCGAACACGGCGCGCAGGTCATTCACGTTGAATCGCGCACGCGTCCCGATGGATTTCGCGTGCATTATCCACCTTACAAAGATAATCAACCGGGATTGAATCGCACCGGCTCGTTTGCGATTTTCAACGACAGCAAACTCGGCGTCTCGCTCAATTTGAAAACGCCGCGCGGGTTGGAGCTGGCAAAAAAAATTATCGCATGGGCGGATGTGTTCGTCGAAAATTTTGCGCCGGGCGTGATGGAACGTTTGGGATTGAGTTACGCGGCGGCGCGCGCAATAAACCCGTCCATCGTTTACATCAGTTCGTGCAATATGGGTCAGACGGGTCCGCGCGCGAGCCAGCGCGGCTTTGGCTCGCAACTCACATCGCAAGCCGGCTTTACGCATCTCGCCGGCGATGCGAATGGCGATCCGATGTTGCTCTTTGGTCCCTATATTGATTTCGTCGCCGTGGGTTTTGGGCTCGTCGCGGTGCTTGCCGCGTTGGATTATCGCCGCCGCACCGGTGAAGGACAGTATATTGATGTTTCACAACTCGAAACGGGTTTGCAATTCATTCAACCGGCATTGCTCGATTATGCCGCGAGCGGCAACGTGATGCCGCGCGACAACAATCGCGATCCGCTCGCCGCGCCGCACAACGCGTATCCATGCCAAGGCGACGACCGCTGGTGCGTGATCGCGATTTTTGGTGACGATGAATGGCGCGCGTTTTGCATCGCGATCGGCAATTTGGATTGGATTGACGACGCGCGTTTTCGTTCGCACGATGCGCGCAAGTTGAACGAAACGGAATTGGATCGGCGCGTCGCGGAATGGACAATCCAATATTCGCCGCAAGCAGTGATGGAAAAATTGCAAGGCGCGGGTGTGCGCGCTGGCGTCGTGCAATCGGTCGGCGATTTGTTTTGCGATCCGCAGTTAAAGCATAGAAATATTTGGCGTGAGTTGCCGCATGCGGAGCTCGGCACGTTTCATTACGAAGCGCCGCCGTACATTTTACCGGACACGCCGGCGGAATTGAAACCGAGTCCGCTTTTGGGCGAGCATAATCGGCTGGTGTTCGGCGAAATGTTTGGGATGAGTGAGGCGGAGATCGCGGAATTGGAAAAGCAGGGAGTGATCGAGTAGATTGCTTTACGTCATTGCGAGCCCTGTGAGGGCGAAGCAATCCCCAAGTTACACGGAGATTGCTTCGTCGCAAACTGCGCTTCTCGCAATGACGTGGAAAAATATTTTTCAAGGAGAGGTTGCATGACACACGGTAAAGTGGTAGACGGCGCGGCGGGTAAAGAAATTCTCTTGTCCATTATGGAGAATCAGCCCAAGGGAATTTACTTCAAGGACTTGAAGAATATTCCACTCGACTCGTGGGAAGTGCGCGGCAAAAAGAGCAAGGGCTATTTCTTTGATATGGGCACGAAAATGTTCGAGGCGCATCTCGCGGAAATTCCGCCGGGCACGAACAAAAAAGCGCATCGGCATCAAATCGAAGCGATCATTTACATCGTCAAGGGCAACGGCTATTCGTTGATGTGGGCGGAAGGCGAGGAACCGAAACGCTATCCGTGGTCGGAGGGCGATTTGTTTTGCGTGCCGATGAATTGGTGGCATCAACATTTCAATCTCGACGCGAAAGACACGGCGCGCTATCTCGCGTTCACAAACATCGCGTTCATGGAAAATCTGGGCTTGTTTGAAACGGCGCAGATTGAAGAGGACCAATAGGATAGCGACCCAGCCGTGCTGGGTTCGTCGCAAGACGGACAGCGCGGCTGTCCGGCTACCCTTTTAGAAAATGCAAACCCGCGTCGGTTTTGTTGGCATCGGCAAAATGGGGAACCCAATGTGCCGGCATTTGCTTGCCGCTGGTTTCCCGCTGAATGTTTTTGATTTGCAAACCGAAGCGATGCAAACGCTCGCGATACTCGGCGCGCGCGCAACAAAGTCGCCGCGCGAGGTCGCGCAAAATAGCGATGTGGTTCTCGTGATGGTGACGGACGACGCGGCGGTGCGCGCAGTCGTCACGGAATTGGTTGAAGGCGCGAAGGCGGGCGCGGTGATCGCGATTTGCAGTTCGGTGCATCCGGACACATGCCGCGATCTCGCGGCGCTCGCGGCGGAGAAACACATCGGCGTCGTGGATGCGCCGGTCGCGCGCGGGCAACGCGGCGCGGAAGCCGGCGATCTCACGATTTTTTTCGGCGGCGAAAAAAGCGACGTCGAAAAAACAAAGCCGGTCTTTGCCGCATTTGCCAAAGCGCAATTTCATATGGGCGCGGTTGGCGCGGGGCAGATCACGAAAACGTGCAACAATCTTTTGCATTGGTCGGGCGTCGTCGCGTGTTATGAAACGCTGACGCTCGGCGCGCGGCTCGGCATCGCGCCGACGGATTTGCGCGCGGCGATGCTTGCCGGCAGTGCCGATAGCCGGACGTTACGCGATTTGCATTTGATCGGAATGGTCTGGCCGCACAAAGATATGGAGACCGCGCTCGAGCTTGCGGACGCGAACGAAATGCCGGTGCCGCTGATGCGCGCGGTGAACGAGTTGGTGATGAAAATTTCCGCGCCAGATTTGCAGAAATTGTTTGAGGATTCAAATCGCATCGGCGCGGAGCAACCAGAATCAAAAATGTCATTCTGAGGCGCGGGGTTTGCGCCGAAGAATCTTGTTGTTCCAATGCATAACGAGATTCTTCGCTTCGCTCAGAATGACATGCAAAAGGATTTTGATTTTTTCTCTGCGCTCTCTGTGTCTCTGCGGTAAAAATTTTGATGACTGACGAAACACTTGCCGGAAAAATCGCGCTCGCAGTCCGTCTCCTCACGTCCGAAGGGCTGATGGATTTCAACGGGCATTTGAGCGCGCGCGATCCGGAAAATCCTAATCACATTTGGATCAACCCGCGTCACGTCAGCCGCTCGGTCGTGAGCGCGCAAGATATTGTCAAAGTGGATTTGCGCGGCAAGCCGGTGAACGGGGGCAAAGAGCCGCCGAGCGAAACGCCGCTGCACACCGCGATCTATCGCCAACGCGCGGACGTGATTAGCATCGCGCATATTCACCCGCAAATCGCGACCGCGTTCAGTATCGCGCAAATTCCGATCGAGCCGGTTTTTACGCTGGGCTGTTTGTTCGGCGACGGCGTGCCGGTGTACGACAAACCGGATTTGATTCGCACCGACGCGCTGGGCGACGAGCTGGCGGAAAGTTTGGGCGGCGCGCGCGCAGCGTTGATGCGCGGGCACGGCGCGGTGATCGTCGCTGAAAATATCGAAGCGTGCTTTACCGCGAGCATTTGGTTTGAAGAGAACGCGAAAAAACTTTTTGCCGCGCGGCAGATGAGCGCCACTGTGCGCGCGTTTACGCCGGCGGAAACCGCACGCATCAAAGCCGATTTGTGGCGACCGGAAACAATTCGCAAGACGTGGGATTATTACGTGGACAAGGGCAAACGCGCGGGAACGATCTGATGCGGATTTGTTACTGGATGTGAGCGCACTCAACGTCACCCTGAGCAACGAGAGAGGTCGCGTTATTGGATCAACGAGACGCGCTGCGTCGCTCCGCTCGGAATGACAGCCAAAGATTGAAATCCGAAACCCGCAATTATCATGAACCTTCCGCAAAAATTTTTCGGCGCGTTGGAAAAAGGGTTGCCGTGCTTGATGGCAACGCAGGGCGCGGATGATTTTCCGCACGTCGGCTTTGCATGGGCGGCGGCGCGTGATGCGCACACGATTTGGTTCAGCGTAGATCAAGACAGCCGCGCGCTTGCAAATCTAAAACGCACCGGCAAAGCCGCGCTGGAATTTCTCGCGCCGGGCAATTTGATTTTTATGGCGCAGGGTGAGTGCCGCATCGTGCAAGACGATTTGGACGCGGCGCCGTTGAGGATGAGCATCGCGGAAATGCAAGTGCGCGATGTGCGCGATCAGAATTGGGCGGGCGTGCAACTGACGCCGCTCGGTTTTCGATTTGAAGGACAAGGCGCGGAGGTGTTCCGCGCGGCGGAGAAAAAAACGCTTGCCGCGTTGACTGCGCGATAATGTTAGCCGGGTAGCGGACAGCCGAGCTGTCCGCCGCCGAGCGCGGCTCGGCGGTTACCCATGGGAGAACGGAATGCCCGATAAAAATATCACGGATGAAATGCCGGAGCTGGAAGAGTTCCGTAAAAAATTTCATTATGCCGGTTTGCATTTTGAAGATTTGGCGAATCGCCCATTGCACACACGCCCGTTGCGCAATAACGCCGGCGCGTGGTTCGAACTTGCGGATTACAAAGCGATCGAGGCGCACATCAGCGAGATCGGCGCGCGCGGGCACAGCCACAAACATCGGCATATGTTCGAAGCGGTCATTTACATCGTAAAAGGACGCGGGCATTCGATCATTCACAAGGAACTGACCGACCCACCGATCCGCATCGCTTGGAAAGCCGGCGATATTTTTGCGCCGCCGCTGAATTGGTGGCATCAGCATTTTAACGACGACGACCGCGAGCCCGCGCGCTATCTCGCGATCACGGATTTGGGATTGATGAAGACGCTCGGGATGGATAGCAAAGAGCAAGCGCCGGCAGAATATCAAAGCGATCACGAGGACGGCGAGCCAATGCGCGCGGGAGAGTTTGAACGCGACGATATGTAACTTACCACATGTCATTGCGAGCCTGCGAAGCAGGCGAAGCAATCCCCTAATTGCACTTGGAGATTGCTTCGTCGCTGATCCTTCCCTCTCACTGCGTTCGGGGTCAGGACGCTTCTCGCAATGACGTTGACTCATTTTTTTCAAGGAGGAAACTGATGGCATCGGCAGAACTGGTTTCAGAATTAAATGAACTGGCGGAATTCAAGAAAAAGCATCCGAACAAGGGAATGCATTTCAAAAATGTGAAAACATTTCCGGTGGTTTATCGCGAACTGCGCAAAACCGCCGGCGCGCATTTCGATCTCTCGGACAACAAAACGATCGAATGCCACATCAGCGAAATTCAGCCGAGCGGCAAAAACAAAAAGCATCGGCACATGAACGAAGCGATCATCTATATTCTTTTCGGCAAAGGGCATTCCCTCGTCGGCGACGGCAAGGGACACGAAGTGCGCGTTGATTGGGAAGAGGGCGATATTTTTTCGCCGCCGCTGAATTGGTGGCATCAGCATTTCAACGACGACCCGGCGAATCCGGCGCGCTATCTCGCGTTCACGAACATTGCGTTCATGGAAGCGATTGGCATGTTTAGCAAAGAAAGCGGGAAGGAGTAAAATGCCTCAAGTCATTGATGAAACAAACGAACGCGTTGAATTCCGCGCTGAGCATCTCAACAGCGGAATGCATTTCAAGAATCTGAAAACATTTCCGGTGCGCTTTCGCCCCGGACGCGGCAGTTCCTCCGCGCACTTTTCCGTTGCCGACAACAAAACGATTGACGCGCACATCAGCGAAATCGCGCCGGGCGGGCACAACAATATGCACCGCCACATCAACGAAGCGATCATTTACATCTTGATCGGCCACGGCTATTCGCTTTTGCAAGACGGCGACAACGCGCCGATTCGCGTGGATTGGCAAGAAGGCGATGTTTTTTCGCCGCCGCTAAATTGGTTTCATCAGCATTTCAATTTGGATCCGGAAAAACCGGCGCGTTATCTCGCGATCACCAACGCGCTCTTGATGACGACGATGGGCGTGTTTAAGAAAGAGAAGCGAACAAGTCACTAGTTGCTAGTCGCTAGCCATGAACAAGTCGTGACTAGTGACTCGTGACTAACGACAAGCGACTTTAGAATGACGAGACGTTACGGTTCCGATTTAATCGTTGACCTCATCCAGCAATATAAAATCCCGCACATTAGTTTGAATCCGGGATCCACGTATCGCGGTTTGCATGATTCGCTCGTGAATTACGGCGGCAACAATCCGCCGATGATTCTTTGTCCGCACGAAGAAATTGCGGTGCAGATCGCGCACGGCTACGCCAAAACGACCGGCAAACCGATGGCGGCGATAGTGCACGATACCGTCGGCTTGTTGCATTGCGCGATGGCAATTTATTACGCGTATCTCGATCGCGTGCCGCTGATGTTGCTCGGCGCGACGGGACCCATGGATCCGGCGCGGCGGCGTCCGCACATTGATTGGATTCACACGAGCGTTCTGCAAGCGCAACCGATTCGCGATTACATTAAATGGGATCGCCAGCCGGTGACCGCGCAAGAAGTTGTTGAATCGTTCGCGCGCGCGCATCGCGTCGCCACGCAAGACCCGCAAGGTCCGGTTTATCTTTGCTACGACGCTGGTTTTCAAGAAGACCTTCTCACTGCCGATGTTCCTCTCCCCGATCCTGCGCGATACGCGCACGGCACGCCCGCGTATCCCGATCCCAACGCGTTGGACGCGCTCGCGGCGCAACTTGCCAAAGCCGAAATGCCGGTCATTATTGCCGGTTATGCCGCGCGCCATCACAGCGCGTTTTACGCTCTCGTAAAACTCGCGGAAGCGACCGGCGCGGCAGTGATTGATCTCAACAACCGCTTGAATTTTCCCACTCAGCATCCACTCAACATCAGTTACACGCAAAAAGAAATTTTGCGCCGCGCGGATTTGATTCTCGCAGTAGACGTCAAAGATTTATTCGGTCCGCTCGTCGAAACCGACCGCATCGCGCGCAAAACGAAATTCATCACGCCGGCGAATTGCAAGTTCGCCGAAATTGGTTTCCGCGATGTCAACATCAGCAAATGGTCGGATGAGTTTCAACAATTGATGGCGATTGATTGGCAAATCCTCGCGGACTCGTCGGTTGCGCTGCCGCTCTTGACCGCGCGGGTGGAAGAAAAAATTGGAACGCGGCGCCCGGCGATTGAATCGCGCAAAAAAGAAATCGCGCAAGTGCACGAACGCGCGCGAAAAAAATGGCAGGAAGAAGCGCGCGAGGAATGGGACGCACAGCCCATCACGACCGGGCGACTCGCGTTGGAAATTTGGGACGTGATCAAGAGTGAAGATTGGGTGCTGACCGCGAACACGCTCGAAGAATGGGCGCTCAAGTTGTGGAATTTCGATGCGCCGACGCGGCATCCGGGAAAAAGTTTGGGCACGTCTACACAGATTGGGATCGCGCTCGGCGTTGCGCTCGCGCATAAAGGTTCCGGAAAAATTGTCGTGGACATTCAGCCCGACGGCGATTTGATGTTTGATCCGGGCGCGCTGTGGGTCGCCGCAAATCAAAAATTGCCGATGCTGGTTGTCATGCACAACAATCGCGCGTATTATAATGATTGGGAACATCAGATTCGGATCGCGGAACAGCGCGGCACGCCGGTCGAGAACGCGTGGGTAGGGCAAGCGATCAACGACCCCGCGCCGGATTTCGCCGCGCTCGCGCGATCATTCGGTTGGCACGCCGAAGGACCCATCGAGGAGCCGCGCGAAATCGCGCCGGCGTTATTGCGCGCATTGCGCGTGGTGAAAGGAGGTCAGCCCGCACTGGTGGATACGGTGACACGTTTTCGTTGACGTCATTGCGAGCCGCCTTGAGGTGGCGAAGCAATCCCCAAGTTACACGGAGATTGCTTCGTCGTCCCGCAAACTGCGCGGGACTCCTCGCAATGACATGAAAAAAACTGGAGGAGGAGAAGAAATGAAAAAGTTTTTGCTGGTAGTGCTCGCGTTCGCCTTGCTCATCGCCGCGTGCGCGCCCGCGCCGACGCCGGCGCCGACTGCCGCGCCGCCGACTGCCGCGCCGAAAGCCACGCAACCACCCGCCGCAACGGCTGTTCCGCCGACGGCGGTGCCGACGATGTCGGCGGCTCAAATTCTGGATGCCGCGAAAAAAGAGGGCAAGCTGATGATCTACACGTCCCTCAACGCGGAAGAATTTGACAAAGTCCTCGCGCCGTTCGCAAAGAAATATCCGGAAATCAAAGTGGAGTTTTTCCGCGGCTCGAGCGAAGACGTGACGCAAAAAGCGCTCACCGAATTTCGCGCGAACACGCACATCGCGGATATTGTCGAAACGACCGACGTGAACATCGTGCAACTTCTCAGCGTCGGCGTAACGGGCAAGTACCTTTCGCCCGAAACCAAAGCGTATCCTGCGTCCGCGTATGACCCCGAAGGCGCTTGGGCGGCGGAACGCTTGAATCTGGTTGTGATGGCGTACAATACCAACCTCGTCAAGAAAGAAGACGCGCCCAAGAAACTCGAAGATTTGCTCGATCCGAAATGGGCGGGCAAAATCGCGTTGGAAGCGGACGATTGGCCGATGGTGGCGTACACTCAAAAAGTGATGGGTGAAGCCAAATCGAAAGATTTCTGGACCAAACTCGCCGCGCAAAAACCGCGCGTGATCAAGGGACACACTGAACTGGCGAACTTTTTGGTCGCGGGTGAATTCCACGTCAGTCCGCACGTGTACGCGCATCGCGTTTTGTCTCTACAAGAACGCAAAGCGCCCATCGAAATGGTCAAGACCGATACGGTGTACGCGTTCCCGCACGTGATCGCGATTACCAAAAACGCCAAGAATTCGAACGCCGCCAAGGTGTTCATTGACTGGTATCTTTCGGTGGAAGGTCAAGAGTCGTTGGTCGCGGCTGGTCGTATTCCGGTGCGACCGGGCATCAAGACCAGACCCGAAGGTCTGTTAGAAGGTTTTGCCGCGATTTTCTACGGCGATCCGCAAACGTTGTTGAAAGCCGGCGACGTGCAAAAAGAATTCCAGACGTTGTTCGGAATCAAATAGTCAAGAGGTAGTTGGGTGGTTAGGTGGTGGGCAGTTTCGCGCAACCACCTAGCCGCCCAACAACCAAAGAACCGATATCAAAATGGCAATCGTCCTGCCGCGCATTCAAATCAAAAATTTTCGTTTCGACCCGCGCTGGATTTTTCTCGGCGTGCCGGTGCTCGTTGTCGCGTACTTTACCGTCATTCCAATTGGAATGCTCGTCGTTGGCGCGTTTAAAACCGGCGATCCCGGCGTCGCCGGCGAATTCACGCTGGACAATCTCGTAAACGCCTACAACGACCCGACGCTCTATCCGTTGCTTTTCAACTCAATGATCTACGCGCTCGGCTCGGCAATTCTCGCCCTCGTCGTCGGCACGGCGCTCGCGTGGATTCTCGAACGGACCGATACGCCGCTCAAATCGCTTTTTTATTCGCTCACGCTCGTGCCATTTATTATTCCCGGTGTTTTGCACACGATTGCCTGGATTTATCTCCTCTCGCCGCGCATCGGCTTTATCAATCGCTCGCTCGTTTCCATTTTCAATTTATCTTCGCCGCCTTTTGATGTTTTCACGTTAGGCGGAATGGTTTGGGTCGAGGCGATGCATCTCTCGCCGATCGTGTTTGTTTTGATGACCGCGGCGTTCCGCTCGATGGACCCCGCGCTCGAAGAAGCCGCGACGACCGCCGGCGCAAATCATTGGACGACGCTGCGCCGCGTGACGCTGCCGCTGATGCTCCCCGCGCTCGCGTCGGTCGCGCTCATCATGTTCATTCGCGGGCTGGAGTCGTTCGAGGTGCCGGCGCTGATCGGATTGTCCGCGCCGACGCGCATCCCCGTGTTCACCTCGCGCATTTATCTCGCGCTAAAAGGTTTTCCGCCCGATTTTGGGCTGGCGAGCGCGTACGCGCTCATTCTCATCGTGCTCTGCGTCATCGGCATTTATTTTTACAATCGCGCGCTCAAGCGCTCTGAAAAATACGCGACGGTGAGCGGCAAAGCGTACCGCCCGCGCACGATCGAGCTGGGCAAGTGGCGGTGGCTGACGATGGGGCTGTTTCTGTTTTACTTTTTCCTCATCGTCGGCTTGCCGTTTTTCATTTTGCTGTGGGGCTCGGTCCTCCCGTACTTTACGCCGCCCGCATGGGATATGCTCGACAAGCTGACGCTCGAAAACTATGCCGCGTTCAACATCTTGGACTGCAAGCCCGGGCAATCGTTTTGCGTGCGCGCGCGCGCCGCGTTCACCAATTCGATTATGCTCGGCATCAGCGCGGCGACGCTCGTGATGGCGCTGACCGCGATTATTTCGTGGATTACGGTGCGCACGAATTGGCGCGGGCGCGGTTTGCTCGACTTGATGACCTTCCTGCCGATTACGGTGCCGGGTTTGGTGATGGCGGTCAGTTTGATGTGGGTCTATCTCACCTTTCAAATCGGCGTGTACGGTACGCTGTGGATATTGCTGATTGCCTACATCACGCGCTTTATGCCGTACGGCATCCGCACGACGACGGCGACGATGGTGCAAATCAATCGCGAACTCGAAGAAGCCGCGCAAGTCTCCGGCGCATCGTGGCGGCATACGTTTTTGAAAATCACTTTGCCGCTTTTGAAACCCGGCTTGCTGGCGGGCTGGGTGTACATCGTCACCGTTTCGATGCGCGAACTTTCAACGTCGGTATTGCTGGCGAGCAGTCAATCGCAAGTGATCGCGGTGATGATCTTTGATATGATCGAGGGCGGGAACACTCCGCGCCTCGCCGCGATGAGCGTGCTGTTCATTACGTTTTTGGTTGCGCTCGTTTTCGGCGCGCAGAAATTGGGCGCACGGTTTGGAGTGAAGGAGTGATCTGAGGGGGGTAACCTTGTGGTTGCCCGATAGGAAATCATGGTCAAAATTACTGAACTCGTAAAAAAATTTGTCGGAGAAAAAGCCGCGCAAGTGGCGGCGGTCAACGGCGTTTCGTTTGAAGTTGAAGAAGGTCGCTTCTTCACCTTGCTGGGTCCGTCCGGTTGCGGCAAAACGACGACGCTCCGTTGCATCGCCGGGCTGGAACGGCACGATGAGGGCACGATTTTTATTGGCGAGCAGGTCGTCTCTTCGCCGCGCGACCGAATTTTTATCGCGCCGCATCAGCGCGATATCGGAATGGTGTTTCAATCGTACGCCATTTGGCCCCATATGACGGTGTTTGAAAACGTCGCGTTTCCTTTGCGCGTCGGCAAAAAACATTTCGCGGAACGCGAGCTCAAAGACAAGGTGATGCGCGCGCTCAGCACGGTGCAACTCGACGCGCTTGCCGACCGCCCGGCGCCGAAACTTTCCGGCGGACAACAGCAACGCCTTGCGCTCGCGCGCGCGCTCGTCGCCGAACCGAAAGTGTTGTTGCTCGATGAGCCGCTCTCGAACCTCGACGCGAAATTGCGCGAGCAGATGCGCGTCGAATTGCGCGAACTGCAACGCCGCTTGGGGCTGACGACGATTTACGTCACGCACGATCAAACCGAAGCGCTCGCGATGTCGAACGTGATCGCGGTGATGAACGAAGGCAAGATCATGCAGATGGGGCATCCGCGTGATATTTATCTCACGCCGGCAAATCAATTTGTCGCGGATTTTATCGGCTCGACAAATTTTATTCGCGGCACGGCGCGCGCCGGCGCGGTCGAGACCGAGCATGGCGTTTTGCATTGCGCGTTGCCGGACGGCATTCGCGCCGGCGACGCGGTGCTGGTCTCCGCGCGGCCCGAGAGCATTATCGTGCATTTGGAAAAGCCGGCGGACACGCCGAATTTGTTTCAAGGCCAAGTGCAGTTGGCGATTTTCTTAGGCGAGATGTACGATTGCCAGATTCAGGTCGGCGCGCAGTTGATGCGCGCGCGCCTGAATCCGGCGCAACGCGTGCATCGCGGCGATAATGTTTTTCTGCAATTGCCGGCGGAATATATTACGGTGTTGCCGGCGAATCGCTAGGACGGACGGGTAGCCGGGCAGCCGCGCTGCCCCGTCTTGTTGCGATTGAATGAACGCCCAGCGCGGCTGGGCTTCTACCCTGCGCTGCGCTTCTGCCCATTGAAAAAATGGTAGCAGGGCAGCCGTGCTGCCCGTCGAAAGAAAAATGGCGAAACTGCCCAAGTTCGATCATCCGGCTCATTTGCATTTTGTTACGACAAATACTTTTCAGCGATTTCCATTATTCTTGGCAGAGCGATTCCGCAAAATATTTCTGGCGAACGTTGATCATTATCGCAAACAGCATCGCTTTCAACTTGTCGGCTACGTCATCATGCCCGACCATGTGCATTTGCTTTTGGGCAACACCGAAAAACTGATAATCAGTAAAACGATGCAATTGATAAAATATCACGCGGCGAAAGAGATCGTGGCGGTTTTGGAAACGAGTCCATCTTGGAAAGAACTTGGGATGGTGTTTACGCCGGCGCAAATTGAAAGAGCAAGGAAAACTACCGACAAGCGTGGTTTGAATGATTTGCGCGCGCCGAGACTGGAAATGTTTGCAGTCAAACGTCAGCCATCCAAGAAAGCAAGCCACGCGATTTGGCAAGAAAGTTTCTACGATTTCAACGTATACTCCGAGAAAAAATTGAATCAGAAACTGAATTACACCCATCATAATCCGGTGCGTTAGCAGTTGGTCGAATCGCCGGATGAATACAGATTCTCCAGTTGGCGAAATTATTGGGGTGGCGGTGAAATCGAAATTGAGTTAGACGAATTCTGGAATGAATGACCCGTCGGGTAGCAGGGCAGCCGCGCTGCCCGTTCGATGGACGCCCAGCGCGGCTGGGCTGCTACCCTGCACTGAAAGGAATCTATGACTCTTGCACCAACACAAATGAAAATGACGACAAATGATTTGGCGTACAACGATCTCCGCGATTGGCTCGCGCGCGCGGAACAGATCGGCGAATTGAAACACGTGCGCGGCGCGAACGTTGACCCGGACGCCGGGCAGATTGCGGAAATGCTGCATCACACCGACGAATCGCCAGCGGTGCTGATGGACGAGTTTTCCGGTTATCCCAAAGGGTTTCGCGTTCTGATCAATGCAAACGGCAATCGCCGCCGGCTCGCGCTGACGCTGGGCATGCCGCTCGATATCGGCAAAATGGAATTGATGGAGGCGTGGGAAAAACGCATCGCCGATTTGAAAAAAATGCCGGTCAATTTTGTGAACGCCGCGCCAATTCTTGAAAACGTGATCGAAGGCGACGCGGTCAACGTCAATATTTTTCCGACGCCGAAATGGCATTCGGAAGACGGCGGCAAATACATCGGCACCGGCTCGCCGAACATCACGCGCGATCCCGACACCGGCTTTGTGAATATGGGCGTGTATCGCTCGATGATTCACGATGCGAAACGCGTCGGCTGTTACATTTCGCCGGGCAAGCACGGGCGCGTGCATCGCGATAAATTTTTCGAGCGCGGCGAGCCGTGCCCCATTGCGCTCGTCGTCGGCGGCGACTTGATGTTGTTCATTGCGGCATCGGTCGAATTGCCGGACGATATGATGGAGTACGAATGGGCGGGCGGAATGCGCGGACGCGCGTACGATGTCGTGAAAGAAAAATATACCGGCTTGCCGATTCCGGCAGAAGCGGAAATTGTTCTCGCCGGATTTATTCATCCGACCGAACGTTTGCCCGAAGGACCGTTCGGCGAGTGGACGGGCTATTACGCGTCGTCGCAACGTCCCGAACCGTTTATTCAAGTAAAAGCAATTTATCATCGCAACAATCCGACCTTGCTCGGCGTGCCGCCGAACAAACCGCCGTACGAGCCGCATCGTTTTCGCGCGTACTTGCGTTCCGCGCTCTTAAAGCGGACGCTCGATCAAGCCGGCGTGCCGGATGTAAAAAGCGTTTGGTGTCACGAAGTCGGCGGCTGTCGCTTGCTCACCGTCGTCGGCATCAAGCAACGTTATCCCGGGCATGCGAAGCAAGCATTATTGATCGCGACCGGCGCGCGCGCGACCGGTTATCTCGGACGCCTCACGGTGGTCGTAGACGAAGACATTGATGTCACGGATTTGGATGATGTCGTGTGGGCAATTCTCACGCGTTCCGATCCGGCGACGCAAATGGATATCATCCATCGCGCGTGGAGCGGTCCGCTCGATCCGGCAATTCGCCCCGGGCAAAAAGGTTTCAATTCGCGTTTGCTGATTGATGCGTGCCGCCCGTACGAATGGAAAGATGAATTTCCGCCGGCAATCGGTCCGAGCGTAGAAGTAAAACGCGCGACGCGGGAAAAATGGGGACATCTGTTAAAATGAGCGCGGATGACCAACGACCGGCGACGAAAGAGGAACGACTAGAGACGAGCGACTAATGACTAGCAAACTCCATGCCAAGAACGTCTCAATTGAATATCACATCGCGCGCACGCGCGAAAAATTCCTCGCGCTCGACGACGTCAGTTTGCAAGTGAACGATGGCGAATTCGTTTCGCTCCTCGGTCCGAGCGGTTGCGGTAAGACGACGTTCTTAAACGCAATTGACGGGCTGATTCCCATTTCGCGCGGCGACATCCGGATTGACGGACGGGTGATCACCAAACCCGGCAAAGACCGCGCGATGGTCTTTCAATCCTCTGCGCTCCTCCCGTGGCGCACGACGATGGGCAATGTGATTTACGGTCTTGAATTGCAAGGCGTCAACGGCGAGCTTGCGCGCCAGCGCGCGCAGGATTTCATCAGACTCGTCGGGTTGGAAGGATTCGAAAATCGCTTTCCCAACGAACTCTCCGGGGGGATGCAACAGCGCGTCAACCTCGCGCGCGCGCTGGTGATTGATCCAGAAATCTTGCTCCTCGATGAGCCGTTCGCGAATCTGGACGCGCAGATGCGCGAGTTTATGCAAGCAGAATTGTTGCGGATTTGGGCGACGACGCGCAAGACCGCGCTCTTTGTGACGCACAACATCACCGAAGCGATTTATTTGTCTGACCGCGTTGTTGTCTTTAGCGCGCGGCCCGGCAAGATCAAAGAAATCATTCCGATCCATCTGCCGCGTCCGCGCCCGCTCAAGATGAAGCGGCAGATGGAATTTCTGAAGTACGAAGAAGAGATTTGGGAGTTGATCGAGGAAGAGGTCGCCAAGACCGGACTCGCCGTGAAGGAAAGTTAATATGGCAAAACCGCAAGCCACTCCATCCGCAATTCCCGCCGCGCGTGCTCCGTCGTTCGCCGCGCAGATCGCGCGATTCTATCGCGCGTTTCAGCGTCCGCTTTTGGGCATCTCATCCGTTTTCAGTTTTCTGCTGATATGGGAATGGATCGGCACGAGCGGCGCCGTCAATCCCATCTTCTTCAGTTCGCCCTCGGCGATTTTGCGCGCCGGCGTCAAATTGTTTGGCGCGGGCGAGATGTGGAATCACATGCTCGTGAGCGGCACCGAGTTTGCGATCGGGTTTGGCATCGCGATTTTGTTCGGCATTCCGTTCGGGATGCTGTTGGGCTGGTATAAAACGATCAACTATATTTTCGAGCCGTTTGTCAGCGCGCTGAACGCGACGCCGCGCGTTGCGCTGCTGCCGCTCATCATTATTTGGTTCGGCATCGGCATATGGTCAAAGGTCGTCATCGTTTTTCTCGGCGCGTTATTTCCGATCAT
>Ga0247727_10004694_pt1 | contig 28729 bp, 30 predicted proteins | sample WisWelCaveWW1625_FD_202498 | JGI IMG/M metagenome (GOLD analysis project Ga0247727, IMG submission 202498) | Biofilm microbial communities from Wishing Well Cave, Virginia, United States - WW16-25 | ecosystem: Environmental > Aquatic > Deep subsurface > Groundwater > Cave microbial mat | place...
GAAAATGTGTTGCTTTGCCTCCATGCCGGTCGAGCAGCGTCACATTTTCCGAGAGCACCTGTGTTGTATTGAGGTGCACAAACACGAGTCCTGATTCTGCGCGCATCTCGCTAAAAGCCAGGTGGGTGCTATGAAAAAGCTTTTTTAACTTTGCGTGGCGGAGAGCAATCTTGTAGATCCAGCTAGGTGAGCTGTAGCGCAACCAGTTCTCTGGGCGCTTCCACCAATGTTTGCGCACGGGGCGCTGATAGTAGAAGAGCTTGAGGACATAAGCATGATCCGCGCTAGCGAAAACCATAGCCTGTTTGCCATGGCCCAAGTAGGTGAACCGCTGCTTGAGGATCGCTTGAATTTGACTCAGATTGGCTGAGGGCACGTCCCAAGCGGCTTCATGCGCAAAATGGGGCTGAAAGTGTTGAATGCTGAATTTTTGCGGCGCATAAAACCAAAAGAGGTTCACGCACAAAGAAAGGCCCAGCAAGGCTAAGATGCTAAAAACACAGCATTTTATTTTCATGGAAAAGATTGTATGCTTCTAGCACAGTTTAGCAAAAGTTTTTCCATTATTTGACTCATCTTTTCCCGCCCTGCGTTGTGCTCACGCTTAACAGCTTGCTCGAAGATGCCGGCGCGCTCCGCACTTAGCAGAGCAGAAAAATCTGAGTGCAAATAACAGCAAAAAACTTTTGTTAAACTGTACTCGTGTTTTGGCTACAATAGTGATTTATGCCATTCAAAACCCAAGCCTCGTTTGAGCATCAGACCTTTGAACGGTTAGTTAGCAAGCAGCAGTCCTTGGTACACAAGGTCTTCTCCCATTGCGCTTTTGAGGGCTGCGATTTGACCGAAGCGAATTTTACATCTGCAAAATTCATCGAGTGCCACTTCCGCCGCTGCAACCTCAGTCTCGTTAACCTGACTGGGTGCCGTCTGCAAGAGATCCTTTTTGAGGAGTGCAAGTTTGTCGGCGTGAATTTTGGCAAGTGCGACCCGATGTTCTTAAACATCAGGTTTAAAAGCTGTTTGCTCACAACCTGCAACTTTTCCGATATGCTTCTCAAAGAGACCTTGTTTGGCGGATGTGTGATACGGGAAACATTTTTTAATAGCTGCAACCTCTCAGGCGCAGATTTTCGCGGAGTTGATTTGCAGGGGAGCACCTTCCACCATGCCGATCTCTCCAAAGCTAATTTTCAAGGGGCGATCAACTACGCCATCAACCCCCTGGTCAACACCTTGAAGAAGGCCAAGTTTTCCAGCCCCGAAGTGCTCGCACTTCTTCAATTTTTTGATATTACGATCGATTCTTAGAATTTACTTTTGGCGGGAGATCCCTTCTCTTAGGACATATGGATCTAGGTCGATTTCTTCACCCCAAGCTAACGTATCTGTTTTGGTATCTACACGTACTTGATTAAAAAAATCCACTGATTTCCAGGCTGCAAACACACCTTGGCCAACTAAATGGCTTAAATCCACTTCGCCCTCCAAACCATCGTCGAATCGTATCCAAACACGATAGTTTGCCAAAGGCCGGCAGGCGATTATTTTTGCTCGTTTGAATTCCATAACTCCACATTTATTGGAGTGGGGGAATTTTTTGTAGCTTTTTGTTGTTTGCAGCATAGTTCCAATCTTCCATTAACTTATCTTGGTGGATCTGAGCCCATTCCATCACAAGGCTTAATGCTCTTGGAGGCAATTTCCCCTTTAGCACCCCAAGAGGTGAGATTTGAATTAGAGCTTCGTCATCTCCATATCTAGCATGAAAATGAGGGGGTGCATGGTCGCTATAGAACATCAGAACGAGAATACCAAAAAACTCTGAAATCGTTGGCATCGATTGCTCTATTGTGGCGTTTGTGAAATAAAATAAGGTAATTTTTTAATTTTTCCCACAAAAAAATCTGTTAGGACAAGGACGTGGATGTAAATTTTTGTTACTTTTTTTAAAGCGGTGGCGTACACTGTTTCCCTATGAAAATGCGTTGGGCTTTCCTTTTACTTTTGCCTTTGGTGTTGTGTGCTGGGGTATCGGCTGAGCCGCTGCATTTAGCGGAGTTGATCGATATCGCTCTGAAGAATAATCCGCAGACGGAAAAGGCGTGGGCGAGCGCGAAGCGGGCGCAAGCGGCGCTGGGGCTGGCGCGCAGCGGGGATTACCCAAGCATCGATGTGGAGGGCAGCATTGTGCACGGACGCGAGAAGAAATTCCCGAACGGGCCCAATACGGTTTTTACAAATTACGAGGCGGATCTTTCACTCTCTTACTTACTGTTTGATTTTGGCGAGAGGAGGCAGACGGTACGCGCGGCTAAAGATGCACTGAAAGCGGCGAATTGGTCGACCGACTTCACTATTCAGCGCATTGTCTACAAGGTCGCTGAAGATTACTACAAGTACCTCGATGCGCAGGAGCTTTTAGGCACATCGCAGAGCTCGCTTGGCGATGCTCAGCAGATGTTAGATGCCGCAGATGAGCTTTTCAAGGCGGGTCTGCGCTCTGTAACCGATGTGAGCACGAGCCGCGGACAGGTCGCCAATCTCAGGATGGATCTAGCAGAGAAGAAAGCGCGCGTGGCGGTCGCTTACGGGCAGTTGCTCACGACGCTGGGAATGCCACTGGAGACGCCGTTAGAAGTGGAGACGCGGGCTGAGGCGCTCACAGGGCCGCTCGCTACGGAGAATTTGCCGCAGCTTTTAGCGCTAGCTCAGAGCCAACGCGCCGATCTTTTGGCCAAGCAAGCGATTTTGGATGAGAAGAATGCGCTCGTGACCCGTGCCAAGCGTGCGCCCTTGCCAAAGCTGAGAACGTTTGGTGAGGGGGGCTGGCTACAGTATGCCAGGCACAAGGGGAGCGGGTATAACTACACTGTCGGTGTGGCTCTGGGGGTGCCGATTTTTAAGGGGTTTGAGTACACCTACCAAAAGCGCCTGGCGCTGGCAGATGCAGACTTGACCCTGGCCGAGCTGAAAGAATTACAAGATGAGATTGCTTTAGAGGTGTTGACGTATAGCGAAGCGGTGAAGGCGAGTGTGGAAGCATTTGGATGGAGCGGTCAGTACTTAGATGAAGCGACCGCGACGTATGAAGGTGTATTAGAAAATTACAAAGCGGGCTTGCGCAGTATTTTCGATGTGTTGCAGGCGCAGCGCGATCTAGCGGATGCGCGCATCAAAAGGGCCCAAACCAAGACGCAATGGCTCGTCTCGTTAGCTGAGCTGGCGTTTGCTACAGGGAGTACAATGCGATGAAATGTGTGATGTTGACAGCTGTCTTGGCGCTGGGACTGTGGGGATGCTCTAAAAAGCCAGATGCGCAAGGGTATACGCCGCTACCTGTGCCGGTAGAAACTTCTGCGATCGATGTGCGCGATGTGCCCCTGTTCATCGAGTCGATGGGCACGCTGCGCGCTGCACGCACAGCTGAGGTCAAGCCGCGCGTGACGGGGATGATCGAAGCGGTGCACTTTGCTGAAGGGCAGTGGGTTGAAGCGGGTGCGCTGCTCTATACGATTGATGAGGCGCCTTATGCTCTGCGTGTGCAAGAGGCGGAAGCCGTGCTAGCGCAGAATCAAGCGAATCTATTGAACGCGCGCAAAAAGTTGGAGCGCTATAACAGCTTATCTAAACAGGACTTGATTGCGCGGGTAGAGTGGGAAGCGCTTGAGACGCAGATTTCCCTAGCGCAAGCACAGGTGCAAGGGGATGAAGCTAGGCTGGCGGCCGCTAAGCTTGACTTCGAACACTGCAAGATCTTTGCGCCCATTGCAGGACGCGCTGGGAAGACAGCACTGCAATCTGGCAACATGGTGAGCGGAGATACGCTCGTGACGTTGGCCCAAGCGAGCCCGCTGCATGTCGATTTCAGCATCACGGAAAGAGAATTGCAGCAGCTCTCCACCTACAACTGCCCCGTCGAAATCTACGCCCCAGGCAGCGATGAACTGGTCGCTACTGGTCGACTAGCGTTTTTGGATCATACCATCGATCCGCAATCTGGGATGATTGCTCTGCGCGCTGTGCTGACAAAAACGTACAAGCGCCTATGGCCAGGGCAGTCGGTGCGTGCGCATCTGATCTTTGGAAAGAAGGCTGAAGCTAAGATGATCCCACTCAGAGCGATCAAAACCAATCAATCAGGCCCTTTTGTGTTCTCCGTCAAGGAAGACAACACTGTCGAGATGCGCTCGATCAAGCTCGGCGCTGAATGCAAAGATTTAGTCGTGGTTGAAGAAGGGCTCGATGCTAGCGACCGGATCGTGACGCAAGGGCAGTCGCGTCTATTTCCAGGTTCCAAAGTTGAGGAAGTCAAACCTTAAGACCATGCTTTTTGTGTCTTTTTCCACATCTTCCAGAGCCGCTTCTTGGCCTACTTATTTAAGTATGTCCTGCGAAGCGACTCTGAAATCTGTGAAAAAAACTTCAAAAATCAACGTTTTAAAATAGTGAGATAGTCTCATGAACCTCTCTGCGCCTTTCATCAAGCGTCCTGTGATGACCACCATCTTGATGGCGGCGCTGCTGCTTTTTGGCGTGGTGGCCTTTTTTAGATTGCCTGTAACCGATCTTCCCGATGTCAATTACCCTATCATCAGCATCCAGGCGTACTACAGTGGCGCCAGCCCGCAGGTCATGGCTAATTCCGTGGCAACTCCGATTGAAAAAGAGCTGGGCAACATCCAAGGGGTTAAGCTGGTGAATTCCCAAAGCAGCCGCGGTATGATGTGGCTGACGCTGCTGTTTGAGCTCGATTGTGATATCGACGAGGCCGCGCACGAGGTGCAAGCAGCGCTCAAACGCGCCGAAGCAGCGCTGCCCTCCGATCTCGATCATCCACCCAGCGTGCACAAAGCTGGGTCGAATGGCGAGGGGATCATCTATCTCGTGCTCACTTCTGCCTCCACACCCCTTGCTGAGCTTTATGAGTATGCGCACACGCGCATTGAGCAGCGTATCGCGCGCGTGACTGGCGTGGGCAAAGTGCAAGTATGGGGCTCTCCCTATGCCGTGCGCATCCAGCTCAATCCTGAGTTGATGGCCGCGCGCGGTGTGACCTTTGATGAGGTGCAAGGCGCTGTGCGCGGTGCTTTAGGCAACATCCCCTTGGGGGTGATGGAAACTCCTGGCCGTAAATTCACGCTCGATGTTCCTGGACAGCTGAAGAATGCAACCGATTTTCGCCATCTGTTGATTGCGCCCCACGTCTACCTCAAAGATGTTGCTGAGGTGGCGGATGGATTAGAATCTGAGGATATCTTCCACTACATCACAAAAGAGGGTGATTCTCTCGCGGTTATTTTGGAGATCCAAAAGCAAAGCGGTGCTAACGCTGTGAGCATATCGCAAGATTTGAACCGCTTGATCCAAGAGCTCAACGCTGAGCTGCCACCAGCTATGCAGCTCAAACTTTGGTTCGATAAAGCTGTATGGATCAAAGAGGCGATCGACGATGTCGAGTGGTCGCTCGTGATCGCTTTCATGCTCGTGATCGGAGTGATTTACTTTAGCTTGCGCCGTCTGCGCGAAACCCTCGTGGCTGCAGCTGCGCTGCCCCTTTCGATCATCGGGACGCTCGTCGTGATGCAATTTCTGCATTTCAATCTCGACATCCTCTCCCTACTGGCGCTGACCCTGGCGACTGGCTTTGTGATCGACGATGCGATTGTCGTTCTCGAAAATATCGTACGCCATCAAGAGAAGGGATTGCAGCCGCGCGAAGCTGCGCTGCAAGGCTCCAAACAGATCAGTTTCACCGTCTTGTCGATGACTCTATCGCTCGTGGCAGTCTTTTTGCCGCTATTCTTCATGAAAGACATGACCGGCATGCTCTTTCGCGAATTTAGCGTCACGCTAGCCATCTCGATCATCGTCTCAGGCTTTGTCTCCTTATCGCTCACACCCATGTTGTGCAGCCGCTTTAAAGCGTCTGCGCATCAGCCTCAAGTGCGCGCGCCCTCCCGCTTTATGCGTATCTATGCAAGCTCGCTGCAGTGGTGCATCGGCCATAAGAAAACCACGTTCAGCTTTGCCGTGATGTGCGTGGTGGTCACGGTTTTTGTGGCGCGCTTTCTGCCCGTTAATCTCTTCCCAGAAGAGGATCGGGGCTTTGTGTGGAGCGTGCTGCAAATACCCAGTAGCTTAGCGAAAGCCGATAAAGAGGCGTACCAGAACAAGCTCAACCAGATTGTGCTGGGGCACCCCGCTGTGAATAACTTTGTCACGCTCAATTTCAAAGATTATTTCATCCATCTCATCGACCTGTTGCCAGAGGGAGAGCGCCCGCCACAAGCTGCTGTGATTGCCGATCTCCAAGGCCAATTCAACGCCGTGCCCGACACCATGGCTTTCTTGCGCGGCGTGCAGCTGCTCTCAGCAGGTGGCGGCAATGGCCTAGCGCGCAATAACTACCAGTTCGTTTTACGTGGCAGCGATATTGAGGAGGTCAGAGTGAGTGGCGAAGCGCTCAAGCAAAAGCTGCTCGCGAATTCCAGCTTTGTCAATCCCGACATCACGATCAAAGCGGATGATCCCAAGCTTGAAGTGTTTGCGTTTGAAGACACTGCCGATCAACTAGGTCTTTCTCGCGAACGCATCCAAATGCTTTTGCAAAACGCTTATGCCGGCGGATCGGTCGGCAAGATCGAGCGGGGCTCAGAGCAGTACAACGTCATCCTCGAGCTAGCGCCTGAGTTTCAGAAAAACACCTCAGCCCTCGCTAAACTCTATCTCAAAACCAACTCTGGCGGCGCTGTGCCGCTCAAAGCTGTGGCGCACTGGCAAGAGACGGTTGGCCTCCAAAATATCGAACACATCGATCTGCTCCCAGCTGCAACGCTCTTTTTCGATCTCTCCAAGGAAACACCGCTCGCAGAAGGTCTCGCCACGCTCAAACAGATCGCAGCGGAAACACTGCCTGCCAGCGTGAGCGGCAAGCTTGAAGGCGTTGCTGACAAAATCGACTCCACCGCCGTTGACACCATCCTGCTGCTTTTACTCTCCGTGGTCGCGATGTACGCCGTGCTAGCTATCCTTTACGAGAGCTTCATCCACCCCCTCACCATCCTCTCAGCGCTGCCGTTCGCGTGCCTCGGCGGGATCCTCACACTGCTCGCCTTCCGCGAGACTCTCTCGATCTTCAGCATGGTCGGCTTTCTACTCCTGATCGGTATTGTGAAGAAGAACGGGATCATGATCGTCGATTACGCTCTTGAGTTGCAAAGAAAGGAGAATCGCTCTCCTGAAGAGGCGATCTTAGAAGCGTGCAAAGTGCGCTTTCGCCCCATCATGATGACAACCGTGGCGGCTGTGATGGGCGCGCTGCCCGTCGCGATCGGTTTCGGCTCTGGCGCCGAGACGCGCCGTGGCCTCGGCCTTGTGATCGTGGGCGGCTTGCTCTTCTCCCAGTTCCTCACCCTCTACATCACGCCGATCATCTATCTGTTCCTAGAAAAGCTAAGACCCAAGAAGAGTAGCCATCTGGCTAGCGTCCTCGAAGAGGGCGTTATGGATCATCACCCTTGATAGTCTTGGTACGTGCCGCGGAAGTCCTTCCAGCTGCCATGAGAGAGCAGCAGGAGGCGTGTGGCGACTTGGGAGAAGAAGTGGCGATCGTGGCTCACAAGCAGCAGGGTTCCATCGAATTTCTGCAGTGCATGCGCAAGCGCTTCTCGCCCTTCGAGATCGAGGTGGTTGGTAGGCTCATCGAGGATCAGGACGTTGGCTTTTTTGAGCATCATCGAGGCGATGAGGAGGCGCGAAACCTCGCCGCCGCTGAGCGCTTCGATCCGTTTGAAGACATCCTCTTTGGGAAAGAGCACTTGGGCGAGCATGCCGCGCAGCTTTTCTTCTGAAGTGTAAGAATGCTCTCCCTGCAGCCAATCCAGGGCTGTTAGATCGGCTTGCATCAGGTCGCGGTGATTCTGCGCGAAATAGGCGATCGAGGTGTTCTGTCCCCATGCAAATTCACCATTGTCAGCACCAACTTCTTGGAGCAGCACTTTGAGAAAGGTCGATTTTCCTACGCCGTTGGGTCCGAGAATGACCAGCTTCTCGCCGCGCTTGAGGGTGAGATTGACATCTTTAAAAAGTTGGTGTGCGCCGTAATGCTTAGACAAAGCCTCTGCCTTGAGCGGGATTTCGGCTGAAGCGCGCGCATGTTGGAATGCAAAGTGGGGCGCACGGCGTGAGCTGTCTTCGATTTCGGGCCACTCTAATTTATCCACTTGCTTTTCACGTGAGAGGGCTTGTTTCGAGCGGCTGGCCGATGCACGGAAACGCTCAATGAAAAGGCGTAGGCGTGCCACACGCTTTTCGAGGTTCTTCTTTTCAAGCTCGCGCTGCTCGGCGATAGCCTCTTTCTGACGCATGAATTGATCGTAATTGCCGTTGTAGAGGCGGATGTCGCCGTAGTCGATATCGAGGATATGGGTACAGACTTTGTTGAGAAAGTCTTGATCGTGCGAAACGATCAGCAGTAGTCCTTTGAAACGGCTGGTCAGATACCCTTCGAGCCATTGGATCGAGACGATGTCTAAGTAGTTGGTCGGTTCGTCGAGCAGCAGCACATCGGGGTTGTTGAAGAGCGCACGTGCGAGTAGGACGCGCAGTTTAAAGCCTCCAGAGAGGGTCGAAAGGGGATTCTCATGCTTTTCTTCCTCGATGCCAAGGCCTGTCAGCAAGCTGTGCGCCAGGGCGTCAGCAGCGTAGCCGCCTTCTTGTTCGATGATCTCTTCTAGCGCTGCCACGCGCATGGCAATCCGATCGGTCCATTCTTCACCAGATAGCAGCGTATTCTTCTCTTGTAGCGCTTGCCATAGGCGGGGTTTGCCACGTAGCACCACGTCCAGGATAGGCTCATTCTCAAACAGGTATTGATCTTGCTTCAGCCAGCCGAGCGTCGATCCTTTGGATGGCGTGATCGTGCCAAGCGAGGCCTCCTCTTCTTCAGCGATCAGGCGCAAGAAAGTCGATTTGCCGCTGCCATTGGCGCCCACGACGCCGTAGCGGCTGCCGTCATTGAGGTTGAGGTTCACATCGTCGAAGAGCAGCTTCGTACCGGCGTGTTTGGCTAAATGTTCAATTTTAATCATAACTGTCGAAGAAAAATTTTACTGAGATAGAGTCTACGGCACAATCAGGAGACGGATCGATATGAAACTGATGTCAGCCGGCCATGAGTAGAGACGAAAGAGTTTTCCGCGTTTCATAATGAGGAAATATACTAGCTAATTTAAGTTCTTTTCAAGCGCAAACGCTTTGACAACAATCGCTCGATCTCTGAGCATATTCATCATGAACGAAGAATCGATGCTTCCCAAGGTCCTGGACCGAGATCAAGTTGAATCGGCAGAGCTGCGTCTGGATGAGTTCCGGGCGGCAGTCGCGGAGCTTTACCGGCGGGCTGAGGATCAAGAAGTGGAGGACGACGCCTCGTCTGCCTATGCCATGAACTTGATTGTAGAGCTTAAAAATTTGCTCGAAGCCATCGATGATCAGCGCAAAATATTTACTGAACCGCTCCAGGAATACATCAAGCGGGTCACCCGTTTCTCCAAGGCTCTCACAACGCCTTTGCAGGCTTGTTTTGACGAGCTCAAAACGCGCATCACAGCGTATCAACTCAGCCAAATCGACACTTCGCAAAAGCGCAAAAGCTTTTCCGTCTATCAAGATGGCGCGCGTTTGTGGATCAAAATGAAACGGCGCATCAAAGTCGTCGATCCCAAACTGGTGCCGCAGGAATTCTTAAGTCCTGATGAGGAGCTTTTGCAAGCAGCCTTAGATGCAGGGGCTAGCGAAATCCCGGGTTGCGAGGTTGTCGAGGAGATCACTCCAGCTTTGTATCGAAAAAAATAGTTGGTTCGTCCTGCTCAAAATCATCCAAACTTCCTCGAAAATCTTGACTTGGATAGCAATCTCCAAGTCAAACTATTTAATCTCTTCTTCGACGGGCAGTTTGCCTTTGCTCTGGCTGAAGTGGCCAAGATACTCAGGGAGTTCTAGGCCGGCCATTGAGGCGACATCGTGCAGAGCGGGTAGCGATTTGACAAACTGGTTGATAAAGTTTGAAGTCGAGGAGCCTTTGCTCGGATCACCGCCGTTACCGCTATCCCATACTGTGATCTTGTCGATCTTGATGTTGCGGATGGCTTCTGTTTGCAGTTTCACGATCTCTTCGAGTTTTTCGAGCAGCAGCATGGTGGAGGCGCTACGCGCATCACCGCCACAGGCATCCATGAGTTGCTTGTAGCCGGTTGCTTTGGCGTCGAGGAGCTTTTGGATCCCTTCCGCTTCCGCTTGGCGAATCGCTAAGATGGATTCCGCTTCACCGCGCGCGATGAGGACTTTTCTTTGCGCTTCAGCTTCAGCCTCGATCTGGATTTTTTTCTTCTCGATCTCTTGCGGCACGATTTGATCTGCTTCAAGGAATTGTGCTTGGGCGAGTGCGCGGGCGCGTTGGATCTCAGCTTCCGCTTGTTGCTTGGCGACTTGGCTACGTCTTGCGGCTTCGGCCTCTTTTTCAGCCAGTGTGGCGTTGGTGAGGGCGATCTGAGCTTTTGAGTCGTTCTCTCCACGAACGGCCTCAGCGTTGAATGAGGCGACCGAGACGCGGCGATCTCTTTCAGCGAGCGCTTTTCCAATGTCCCCTTGCTTTTCCTGCTCAGCGACATCGACTTTAGCTTGGTTCACAGCTGTAGCAGAAGCTTTTTTCCCAATGCTTTCGATGTACTCTGATTCATCTGTGATATCGGTGATGTTGACGTTGAGCAGTGTCAGGCCAATCTTGTGGAGCTCAGGCTCGATGTTGTTCTTGATCGATTCTAAGAAACGCTCGCGGTCTTGGTTGATCTCTTCGATACGCAGGGAAGCGACCGTGAGGCGTAGCTGACCGATGATGATTTCTGTGGCCATCGATTCGATCCCTTTATGGTCTAAATCGAGCAGGCGCACGGCAGCGTTGTTCATGATTTCAGGTGTAATACCAACTGCCACGGTGAAGGTGCTGGGTACGTTGACGCGGATGTTTTGGTGAGAGAGGGCGCCTCTTAAGGGGATGTGGATGGTGCGCGGGGTTAAATCTAAAAAGGCGCAACCTTGGATGAGCGGCCATACGAAGTTACCGCCGCCGTGGGTGCACTGCACGGTTTTGTTGCCGCCAACGCGTCCATAGACCACCAGGATCTTGTTGGAGGGGCAGCGTCGGTACATCTTTGCGAGAAAAAAGATCGTCGAGAACACAAAGAGGAGGAACAGGACGACGGTCGAGCTTAAAAAATTGAAATCCATATTTGAAATACCTACGGTTTTAGTGGAACGACAACAACAGTGTTCTCATCCGCTTTTTTAATGATGTGTACGTTGGAGAATGAGGGGAGATCGTAGTCGAGATCGCTCACCGCATCGATCTCATGCGTAAAGCCTTGCAGAGAAACTGAAATTTTTCCAATCCCGCCCTTGGGAATGCGCTGGTAGATCACCCCTTCTTTCCCAATGGCATCTTCGATGCTAAAGACCGTTCCACTGCTGCGCAGTTTACGCGCCATGTTGAAGATGAAGGATGTGATCAAGAGTGAAACTAGTCCGGCGGCCACGGCAATCAAGGCTGAAACGGTGAGGGGCAAGGCGAACTGATGCTTGCAAGTGAGTCCGACCCATCCAAACATCATCAAAAAGCCGGTGGCGGCTTGTTTAGTCAGCCAGCGGAACTGACCCGATTCAGCGGCGCCAGAGATGTCGTGGAACTCCTCCTGGCTGTCTGCACCAAAGAGGGTTAGCAGAAATTGAATGAAAAATAGGCCCGAGCCTGCCAGTGCACAAAACCAGAAGGTGGCATCTTGCTGGACGAGGAAGCGGAAGGCGTGGATTAAATCTAACATAAACTTAAGCTAATGCGATTCTGATAAGGACAGCGAAAAGTACAAAGATCAATTGGATCAATGGCAGCACTGTTTTGATCGTGATAACGTAGCCAAACGCATAGGGGAGAAACGCGCCACCTGCCACAATGGCAGCACCGACAGCAAAGATCCTTAAGGCTTTCACGAGGACGGAATTTTCAGGTAGCCCCAAATTGGTGGAGAGGAGGTAGACAATGCGCCCCCCCAAATAAGCCCCAGCACCCATGAACGTTCCAGCGGCAGGATGGAAACCCGCAGCTAGAGCATATAGAGCACCCGCACTTGCAAATAAGCTGGTCCTAATTGAGTCATGAACACTTTCAACGCACAGATTAGAATGCTCGCGATCGATCGCAATTGCCATATAAGCACCTCTTTAAAACGGAGGTGGAAGTTTCCCATGGGGTGATCTAAAAAGCAACCTAAAAAGAGCTTATTACCCCGAGCCCCAAATAGGTGACAACCTGCTTGCTGTGGCTTCGCCATATCGATTCTCGCTCGGAATCCTTCGTATTCAAGAATATTATTCCTCGCGAGAATCAATCTGACTTTGCCTCGCAGCGCATTTTGTCACCTATTTGGGGCTCGGGTTAATAATTAAAGTCCGCGTGGGAGATCGAAAAGGGCATCGACGCGGCCGTAGGTATGGGAAGAGAGGCGCGCTAAGGGATTGAGTTTCTCTAAATCCACCCCGCCGGCGGAATCTAAAATTTCTTTATGCACATGGGTGCGTACGATCTCCCCGAGAATGAGATCGGATTGGTCATAGCCAACAGAGATGGCTTGATGGAGGATGCATTCCATTTGAGCTAAGCAATTGGCGATGCGTGGTACTGTGATCTGGCTTGAAGGGAGGAGGGAAAAGCCCGCTAGTTCGACCTCGCTCACATTGGGGGGAAAGTCTCCTCCCACCAAGCTCACGGCTTTGAGGAGGTCAAGTGAGCAAATATTAACGACAAACTCCTTCAGAAAGAGGATGTTATGCGCAGTGTCTTTGCGCATCCCGCGGCGCCGTTGAATCGCAATCGAAAGGATAGGGGGATCGGTGCATACAATGTTGAAGTAGGAGAACGGTGCGGCATTCACAACCCCGTTGGGTCCAACCGATGTGATCAGCGCGATGGGTCGTGGGCTCACCAGTGCATTGAGCAAAGGCGTAACGAAAGAGCACTCTTCCATCTCTTGCGAGATGAAATCGAGTTCGCTGAGCCCCGTTGGTGTTGAAACTGTTTTCACAACTACCTGGAAAATACTGCTAAATTGGGCTCAAAGGATATGCGAAATGAAAAATTTAAGAAAACAAAAATTTTACCTTAGGATCTTTACTTGGATAGGTTCACTTACGTCTAAACCTTTTCTTTGACTTAAAGTAAAAGAAGGTGGTCGCTCCAGCTGCCGCGATGATAATACCAGCAATGAAGCAGATGAGGACAGGCGTGTCATAGGAAGAGACCTTTTTCTCCGCCGCTCCGCCAATCGACTTGAGGAGAGGGTTGTTGGTGTGAGTCTTATTGAAAGCACCCGATGTACCTGCGATCGCGGCTTTGGCTTGAGCAATTTCGTGCATAGCGTGGATCGAAAAGACAAATAGCGCTACGCCGAATATAAATAACATTAAACCGATAATCCGCTTATAGTTCATCTTGGGCCCCAATTGTTTATAATCTTTTGTCTACTACAATGTCGTATAATATGTAAACAGAGTGTTTAAGAGTGTGTCTACGAAAATCGGTTATTTTGATTTTTGATGGATTTTTCTTTAGGATTGGAGCCTATTCTGCTGGACATAGTTAAATTAACTAGGCCAAGGAATAGGAACCTATCCAAGTAAAGATTTTCGAGGGGTTTTGAGGTGATTTTGAGCAGATTTTTGCAGCGACAGGGCGAAGGGAATATCTGGAAGAGCATCTTTCCGAGGCCTGAGCTGTCAAAAAGATGCCAAAAGCACTCAAAGATCTCGAAATTAGATTTAGTTGGATAGGTTCAGGGTCCAATCCTAAAGAAAAAGGCGCAAAAAGCAATTATTAACCCGAGTCCCAAATAGGTGACAACCTGCTTGCTGTGGCTTCGCCATATCGATTTTCGCTCGGAATCCTTCGTATTCAAGAATGTTATTCCTCGCAAGAATCAATCTGGCTTTGCCTCGCAGCGCATTTTGTCACCTATTTGGGGCTCGGGTTAATGACCGGTTTCGTAGACATACTCTAATTATTTGTTTCTTTTTATATCCAACAGGGTGCGGATGCCACCTGCGACCGTGAGCAAGATCCCAGTGATCAATGTAAGCATTGCCGGCAGATCGTATTCTGAGGCTTTCTCTTGCACTTGGCCGCCAAAGAACTTGATGATGGGATTCCATGTCGGGTTACGCGTGAAGAAGTTCTCGATGTCTTGAGCCAGTCCTTTGGCTTCAGCAATTTCGTGCATGGCATGGAGGGCCAAGATCGTGAGAATAATCCCCAGGGTCAAGAGGATGGGTCCGAGGAGGCGCTTATTAATCCGAGCCCCCAAAAGGTGACAAGATGCGCCGCGAGGCAAAGCCAGATCGGTTCTCGCGAGGAATAACATTCTTGAATACGAAGGATTCCGAGCGAGAATCGATCTGGCAAAGCCGCAGCAAGTAGGCTGTCATCCTTTGGGGGCTCGGGTTAATAATCTTCATATTTTGCCTGTGTTAATCTCTGTCTAATACAACTCAAATAAATATGCAAATAAATGTGCTGTCCAGTTGACTATTTATTCTTATTCTCATAACAAGAGATTTGGATAGGGAAATAAGTACAACTGATGATTAGTTTTCGTTGGGTAATGATAGGTTTGCTGACTCTGAGTTCTTGTGTTTCGATGCCGAAGGATGAGCAGACGAAAAACCTGCTCACGTTGCCGGCGTTAGATACCTCAGTGGCAAGCAGTCTAGAAACGCCTTATTTCGAGGAAGGGGAGTGGCCCGAAGCCTCCTGGTGGGAGATGTTCCAATCTCCTCAGCTCAGCGCTTTGATTGAGCAATCGATCGCGGAAAACCCCAACTTGATCTCGGTGCGTAGACGGATCGATTTTGCTGAACAGACAGCGAAAGTCGTGCGCTCTCGGCTTTTTCCGCTGCTCTCCTTCAATGCCAATGAGAAATGGGAGCTGCTTAGCCATCATGGACTCTACCGTGCGCTCAATCCCAAAGTGCCTCTCAATGCTAACCTGGTCGATTTGACCCTCTCGTTCAACTATGAGTTCGATTTCTGGGGCAAGAATAACCACTTGTTCCACGCTGCGCTAGGCGAGCGCAAAGCGCAAGAGGCGGAAGCTGCCCAGGTGCAGCTAATCACGACCACTGCCGTGGCTCAGGCCTATTTTGCGCTCAAAACTAACCTCGTCCGGCAAAAGCTCTACGGGCGGCTCTACGAAGTGCGCTTGCAGCTTTTCCAATTGCAAAACTTGCTCCAAATGAGCGCTCTGAGCTCTATCTTGCCCCCGCTACAAGCTGAAGAGGATTTGCTCGAAGCGGATCAGTTTCTCTGCAGTATCCAAGAGGAAGTGGCCACCGATCAGCATTTGATCAATATCTTGATTGGGCAGGGCCCCGATGCCCCGTTAGAGATAGATGAGACTTTGCCCCTCTTGCCCGAGTCTCTCACCATCCCTAGCACCCTCTCTGTGAACCTACTCGCTAGGCGGCCTGACCTGATGGCGCAGATCTGGCGCGTCGAAGCGCTGGCTCAAGAGGTGGGCGCGGCTAAAGCGGATTTCTACCCAAACGTCAATTTAACGGCATTTTTGGGCTTGGAAAGCGTGTTCTACGCCAAGTTATTCCAAGCGAGCAGTAAGGCCGCTGGGCTGCTTCCTGCGATCTATTTGCCTATCTTTACGGCCGGAGCGATTCGCGCCAATATTCGCGCCAAGAAGGCCTCATTCGACGAAGCGGTGTTTCAGTACAACAGTCTCATTTTGCAAAGCGTACAGGAAGTGGCTGATTTGCTTGTGCTGGCAGAATCTCTGTTCGCACAAAGGCAGGACCAAGATCAGATTGTCAGTGCTGCCAGAGAGCGCTGGGAAATCACTCTTTTAAGGAATGAATCAGGTCTCGACAATTTACTTCAAAGTTTGGTGCGAGAAGCTGAGATGATTGAGCGGGAGCTGGGGGATGTGACGCTGCTTTACGGCCAGTACTCAGCAGCGATCAAGCTGGTCAAAGCGCTCGGCGGTGGTTACGAATCTAACTACAGGATCCCTCTAGAGGCTACAAATACGGCTGGGGAGGGCTTATGAACCCCGACGACCTCTCGCGCAAGCGCAAAAAAATAGCGCTGATCTACTCAGGCAGTTGTTTATTGCTGCTTCTGGCAGGATTTCTCTATTGGCTCCTATGCTGGCGCTACTTCGAATACACCGATGATGCTTACGTAGGGGGCAACTTAGTAGTGATCACGCCACTGCGCCCTGGGTTTATTACGGCGATCCACACAGACGACTCATTTCTAGTGGAAGAAGGTCAGCTGCTAGTCGACCTTGATCCCACTGATTCTGAGATTGCCTTTGAAGCCGCGAAAGAAAATCTAGCGCAGGTCGTGCGCGAGGTGTGCCAGTCGTTTCACCAAGTGTTTGCCTATGCGGCAGAGCGCAAGATCAAAAAAGCTGAGTACATCCGGGCGGTGCAAGACTTTCAGCACCGTGAGGACGTGCTTGAAGCTGGCGGGGTCTCGTTGGAAGATTACGAGCATGCCACCGCAGCGCTGCGCGCCACGTTTTTCTCATTGAAATGGACCGAAGCGCTCTACGATAAAGCCATCTCCCTCGTGCGTGGCACCACGATTCGCGATCACCCGCTTGTAAAATCTGCCGCAGATCGCTTGCGCGAAGCCTGGGTGCAGCTCTACCGCACGCAGATCTTTTCACCTGTCGAAGGGCTCACAGCGCAAAGAACGATTCAGGTGGGGATGTGGGTCACAGCGGGACAGCCCCTCATGAGTGTGATCCCACTCGATCAAATCTGGGTGAACGCGAACTTCAAAGAAACCCAGCTCAAACACATGCGCCTAGGGCAAAGCGTCAAAATCACCTCCGATCTGTACGGAAGAGAGGTGGTCTTTCACGGTACGATTGTGGGGCTGCCAGGGGGTGCGGGCAACGCTTTTTCACTCTTGCCGCCTCAAAACCTCTCAGGTAACTGGATTAAGATCGTGCAACGTCTGCCTGTGCGGGTGGCGCTCGATCCAGAAGAGCTTAAAAGCCACCCGCTGCGCGTCGGCCTGTCGATGGAAGCTACGGTGGATTTGCGCGATCAAGAGGGGTTGCTTGTGCCCGATTCTCCAGCTGGATCGCCTACGTATGAAACCCCAGTCTACGCGCTGGAAGAGCAGGGGGACCTTTACCTGATCGATACGATCATTCGCGAGAACTTAGATCCGCTACTCGCTCGCTATGAAGAAACCCCTTTTTACCCACGCAGGCGCAACAATGAGTAAATCGCTCTTGTTTTTTGCTCTGTATAGCGTGGTTTTCTTCGTCACGATGAACAACACCCTACCCCTCATCGCAGCTCCCTACATCGTCGGGGAGCTGGGCGGTAGCAATGAGATCGCCTTCTACACCGTCACTTTTTATAGTCTTGGAAATGTGATAGGCATTCCCATTGGCAAAGCTTGCGTCGGGAGGTGTGCTCCTGCCCCCTTTTTTCTCTGGGGACTTTTCTGTTTCGCCCTATTCTCTTTCATGACGGCCTACTCGGGCAACTATCCAACCTTTCTCGCTACGCGCGTTCTAGAAGGGATTGCGGCGGGCAGCATGTTTCCAATGGTAGCGAGTGTGTTTTCCGTTGTACTTCCTAAGGAAAAGAAGGACACAAATGCCATGATTATCGTCACCATCTTCACGGTGGCACCCACCTTTAGCGCTGCTTGGGGAGGGTGGATCTCTTACGATTATGAATGGAAGCGCCTTTTTTTCATCAACGCGCCATTGCTGTTAGGTGTTGGCGTTTTTCTATGGCGAAAGCTCCAAGGGGTGCAGTTAAACCGGGAGAAAGTGCCATTTGATGGAGTGGGCTATATTTTCTACATCCTCAGCCTGATTCCGCTCAGTCTGGTGATCACTTTGGGTCAACAGCTCGATTGGTATCGCTCGGCGATCATTAGCGCGCTCACTGTAATAGGCGCACTCTCACTAGGCTTTTTTATTCTATGGGAACTCAACCACCCTTTCCCAATTCTTGATTTTCGCCTGCTGAAGAAATTTGCGTTCTCGCTGGGCTTGTTTATGCTGGGAGCCATCTTTTCCGCCTATTTTGGGATGGTGATCCTGCTGGCCTACTGGCTAACGCTCTGGGTGAACTATACGCCTGCCTGGATTGCCGCGATCACGGGAGGGATGGCTGTCGCAGGGTTGCTCCCCAGCATTCTGTTCCACCGCGGGTATGAGTGTTTTGACTGCCGCCTTCCCATCCTGATAGCACTGGTTTTTCTAGCCTTCTCTTCATTCTACACTACCTATTTCAATGTGGAGATCAACTTTGGTCGCATCGCACTCTCGCGCATCTTAGCGGGCTTTGGCTTGGCATTTTTCTTAGCGCCTCTTTTCCGCCTTTGCTTTCACACGTACAAAGAAGATAAGGTTCTGTCTGTGATCGGCTTCTTTCAGCTCGTGCGCATGATTGCAAGTGGGCTTGGTGCCGCTATTTTTCTCACGATTTGGCAAAGGCGGCAGATCTTCTTCCATGATCGCCTCGGTAGTCAGATCACCGCATTTTCACCCACGACCCAAGCCTACTTCGCTGAGGCCGGGCAAGTGAACTTACAAGGCCCTGCTGCAAATGTAGAACTCGATTCTCTGCTCAACCGCCAAGCCATTGCACTCGCCTTAGACGATTGCTTCTACCTGATCGCCTGGCTCATGGTGGCCCTGGTGGTCATCCTTTTACTCACTTGGGCGTGTCGTTGCAATGGCTTCAAACCGGAAAAGCAACATCAGATTCTTTGATAATAGTTAAGAGAGAAATGCGACATAGATGGCCAGGCAGCATAGAGCTACGCCCATCGTTTTCGTGATCACCATTTGAAAGCGTGCAAAGTGCTTTTGAAGCAATCGATGCGTGATCAAGTAGGAGAGCAGCACAAACCAAAGCAACCCTACGACGGCAATGATGCTCCCCAGCAGAGCTTTGCCCAAAAAGCTCATCGCTGGATCGATGAACTGCGTGAATAAACTCAGCACAAAGAGCGTAGCTTTGGGATTGAGCAAATTGCAAAAAAAGCCAGAGACAAAAGGGGAGTGGCGCCATTTGATCTCCTGCCTTGCCAGCTCTGCAGGGCCCTCAGGAGAGGTCTTTTCGCGCAAAAGAGCTGTCCCCAAGTAGAAGAGATAGGCCGCTCCCAAGTACTTCAAGATGTGAAAGAGCAGCGGAGAGCCTTGAATGAGCAGCGCAATGCCAAAAAGACAGTAGGTCACATGCACGAGGAGGGCTGCCGCTACACCTAGCGCTGTGAGCGCGCCCGTGCGAAATGTCCCCCTGATGCAATTGCGCGTGACAATCGCAAAGTCGGGCCCAGGACTCATCGCCCCCAGCAAGCTAATGAACGCAATCGATGCAATACTCGTTAATTCCATGACATGCAATCTTAAAACAAAGCCCAGTTATTGAAAATGGTGTGTCTGAGCACAGTAGCGGATAATACCAACGCGAAGACGCAAAGACGCAAAGACGCGGAGAAAATTGAAAATATATTGGTGGTAATTTGCAAAAATCTTTGCGTCTTTGCGGCTTGGCGTCTTTGCGTTGGTTTACCCAACCGGTTAAGAGGATTTTTAATGTATCAGTTCTGTGAACACGATTGCGGGTTGTCACTTTTTTGGTGTGGACATGAGAATTGAGTTTGGGTAAAAAGGGGAAGGCGTGAAGGCGTGGCGTATGCAAGCGAAGATGAAAAGCAGATGGAAAGTTGCTAGCAGCATTGCACTCTTTTTGGGGGCAGTGGTGGCGGGTTTGGTTTTTCTGTTCAACAGCGATATCGCTGTCTTGAACCCCAAAGGCTGGGTGGGGATGCAGCAGCGCGAGCTGATCATCATCGCGATGTCTTTGATGCTTCTGATCGTGCTCCCCGTGCTGATTTTGACATTTGTCTTTGCTTGGAAGTATCGCGCTAGCAATACCAAAGCCACCTATGCACCAGACTGGGATCGCAACCATCTAGCTGAAATTTTATGGTGGGCCGTGCCGCTCGTGATCATTGCGGTTCTCTCGGTCATCACTTGGAAAAGTTGCCACGAACTCGATCCCTTCAAGCCCTTAAATAGCCATGCGAAGCCCCTGAAAATCCAAGTGGTGGCCCTCGATTGGAAATGGCTCTTCATCTACCCTGAGCAAAACATCGCCACACTTAATTTCGTGCAATTTCCAGAAGAGACACCCATTGATTTTGAGATCACATCGGATGCCCCGATGAATTCTTTTTGGATCCCACAGCTGGGTGGACAAGTGTTCGCCATGTCTGGGATGAGGACAAAGCTGCAGCTCATCGCTAATGAAACCGGAAATTTTCGCGGCTGCTCAGCCAATATCAGCGGCCAAGGTTTTTCCGGCATGACATTCACGGCGCACGCTAGCTCTCCAGATGAATTTGCCACATGGGTGAGCGCCGTCAAGCAAGCTTCTCAGTCCCTCAATCTGGGAATGTATACGAGGCTTGCCGAGCCAAGCTCGTACAATCCCGTCGCTCAATACTCTGGGGTTGAAGAGGGGTTGTTTGACTGGATTGTGATGAAATACATGATGCCTAGCCACAAGTAGGAAACAATGTTTGGAAATCTAACACTCGACGCATTCAAACACGACCCAATTGAGGCTGCGGCTGGATACTCGATTTTTCTTTCCATGATCCTTGCTGTTGCGCTTATAACCTATTTCAAGCGTTGGACGTGGCTCTGGAAAGAGTGGCTCACGTCTTTAGATCCTAAAAGGATTGGGGTGATGTATATCGTCGTCGCTTTGATCATGCTGTTCAAGGGGCTCTCCGATGCCCTCATGATACGCGCACAACAGGCCTTCTCGGTGGGGGATGCATGGGGCTATCTATCAGCTTCTCATTTCCAACAGGTGTTTACGGCCCATGGCACAACCATGATCTTCTTTGTAGGGATGGGCATCGTCTTCGGCATGATGAATTTGATCTTACCGCTACAGATTGGCGCGCGCGATGTCGCGTATCCCTTTCTCAACTCGATTGGTTTCTGGCTGTTTGCTAGCGGTTCAGCGTACATTATCATTTCACTCATCGTTGGCAAATTCTCCGCTACCGGCTGGGTGGCTTATCCACCCCTTTCGGGCCTAAGATACAGTCCAAATGAGGGGGTCGATTATTGGATCTGGAGCGTGCAGATCGCAGGGATAGGCAGTTTGCTTTCTGGAATCAATTTCTTAGTCACGATTTTTAAGATGCGTTGCCCTGGCATGACGCTCATGAAAATGCCCGTCTTTGCGTGGAGCGCGCTTGGCACGCTGGCTCTGATTATTTTCGCCTTCCCGATCTTGACTGCCACACTGGGCATGCTCTCTTTGGATCGCTTGCTCGGCATGCATTTCTTCACCCCAGATTTCGGTGGCAACCAGATGATGTATGTCAACCTGATCTGGGCCTGGGGCCACCCCGAGGTTTACATTCTCATTCTGCCAGCGTTTGGGATCTACTCCCAGGTGGTCTCCACCTTTTCCCAAAAGCGCCTTTTTAGCTACGAATCGATGGTCTGGGCGATCATTGGCATCACGTTCCTCTCTTTCATCGTGTGGCTGCACCACTTCTTCACGATGGGCGCTGGCGCCAATGTCAACGCTTTTTTCGGCATCATGACCATGCTCATCGCCGTCCCAACAGGGGTAAAAATCTTCAACTGGCTATTCACGATGGTGCGTGGACGCGTGCACTTCACGACGCCTATGCTGTGGTTTTTAGGCTTTGTGGTGATTTTCTCAGTCGGCGGAATGGCCGGTGTGCTCATGTCGATCGCCCCCGTCGATTTCCAAGTGCATAACAGCTTGTTTTTGATCGCGCATTTCCATTCGATGATCATCGGTGGCGTTGTCTTTGGCTTTTTCGCCGGTTTCACCTACTGGTTCCCCAAGATCATGGGCTTCAAACTCAATGAAAGGCTCGGCCGCTACGCTTTCTGGTGCTGGCTCATCGGCTTTTTAGCCGCCTTCTTGCCCCTTTATATCCTGGGCTTCATGGGAGCCACACGGCGACTCGACCACTATGAAGCCGCCACCGGGTGGCAGCCTTTATTCCTTGTCGCAGCGGTAGGTGTCGGTATCATTAGCCTTGGCCTCGGCCTGCAAATCCTGCAACTCATCGTCAGCATTAAAGAGCGCAAAAAGAACACCGACACAACTGGCGATCCATGGAATGGCCGCACTCTCGAATGGTCCACAACTTCTCCTCCGCCCGTTTACAACTTTGCTGTGATACCCACTGTGCAAACGCGCGATCCATTCTGGGAGATGAAACAAACAGGCGCATCACCTCAGCAGAAGCCCAAGTACCAAGACATCATCATGCCCAAAAACAGCCCTCTGGGCGTCTTGATCGGAGGCTTTAGCTTTATTTTGGGGTTTGCGCTCGTCTGGCACATCCTGTGGCTAGGTGTCATCGGGCTACTCGGAATCCTCACATGCTTCATTGTCCGCCTTTCAGAAGAGGAAACGGAGTATTGCATCCCAGCCTCTGCTGTAGCCAAGATCGAAGCAAAAGCGAGTAAGAGGAAAAAATGATGACACAACCGCTCGCAAACCCCCATCAAGAAGTCCATGCGCGCACCCTCTTCGGCTTTTGGGTCTACCTCATGACCGACTGCATCTTGTTTGGCTCCCTCTTTGCCGCCTATGCCGTGCTGCACAATAGCACCTACGGCGGCCCCTCAGCGCACGATCTGTTCAGCCTGCCCTACGCGCTCGCAGAGACAATGATCCTCCTCGCCAGCAGCTTCACCTGCGGACTCGCCATGCTCGGAGCACACTTGAACGATCGCAGAAAGCTCCTCCTCTGGTTTGGCGTTACCTTCCTCCTGGGCGCCTCATTCCTAGCGATGGAAATCAGCGAGTTCACCAAGCTCGTTCAAGCTGGAAACAGCTGGCAAAGAAGCGGCTTTTTATCCGCCTTCTTTACACTCGTCGGCACACATGGACTGCATATCACGACCGGTTTGCTATGGATGATCGTACTCCTCGTGCCCGTAGCGCGCCATGGCCTCACACCCACATCGCTTAAGCGCCTAACCTGCTTAAGACTCTTTTGGCACTTCCTCGACGTCGTATGGATCTTTATCTTCACGCTTGTGTACTTGATGGGAGTTAAATAGATGAGAAGTCGAAAATTAGCACTTCAGAAAGGCGCAGAACATGAAACCCTCAAAGCGTATCTCCTCGGTCTTGGCCTGTCTATCTTGCTGACGCTCACCGCTTATTTTGTAGTCGTGAAACACGTATTCACAGGTTGGACGCTCGTGCTTGCCATCGTCGCGTTAGCTATCACGCAGGCCCTCGTGCAACTCATCCTCTTTCTCCACCTCGGCCGCGAGCTGCAGCCGCGCTGGAATTTGATAGTATTTCTCTTCATGGTCCTCGTGATCGTCATCGTCATCGGCGGCTCGCTGTGGATCATGTACAATTTGAATGCGCGTGTGATGCCAACTATGGATGTTGACACCTATATGCTGCGCCAACAAGGGATTTAAACAGGTTGCCTATGACCATTAGAAATTATCTCATGCTGACCAAGCCCGGAATCATCATGGGCAACGCCATCACCGCCATTGCAGGCTTCTTGCTCGCCGCGCGCACCCACTTCGACCCCCAGCTCTTTCTAGCCACCATAGGCGGCCTCTCGCTCGTCATCGCATCGGGCTGCGTATTTAATAACTACATGGATCGCACAAGAGATAAAAAGATGGCTCGCACCCGCAAACGCCCCCTGGTCACAGGCGCTATTTCTCTACGCAGCGCCCTCATTTTCGCCACCCTGCTCGGCCTCGTAGGACTGCTCATCCTGTCGCTCTACACCACACCCCTCTCCACTCTGATCGCCCTCACGGGTTTCATCGTGTATGTCGCGGTCTACACCAACCTCAAACACCGCACTGTGCATGGAACTGTGCTCGGCAGCATCGCCGGCGCAGTTCCCCCCGTTGTCGGCTATTGCGCCGTGACAAACCGCTTCGACACAGGCGCCCTCCTGCTCTTTCTGCTCATCGTCCTGTGGCAAATGCCCCACTTTTTTGCAATCGCCATGTACCGACTCAAAGATTACGCCGCAGCCTCCATTCCCGTTCTGCCCGTCGTCAAAGGTCTATCCGCCACCAAAGTCCAAATGCTCCTCTACATCATCGCCTTCGCCGTCGTAGCCACCCTGTTCACACTCCTCGGTTACACAGGCTATGCTTATCTCGCCGTAGCTCTCTCGCTCAGTTTGATGTGGCTCGTACTTTGCATTCAAGGCTTCAAATCCACCCAAGACACCCGCTGGGCACGCCAAATGTTCATCTTCTCGCTCATCATCGTCACAGCCCTCAGCTTCATGATCTCCGTCGATGGCGTGCGTACAGATCCCTCAGCGCCCCCAGGCGAGCGCCTGAGTGTGATGGTAGATAATCCTCATCCCGTAAATTAAACCTGATTGTCTTGTTGTTCGGGTGAAGCGAACTTCGCAACAGTCTCAACTGATTTTTGAAGTTGACGAAAACGTCACCAAGAAGAAAAAATAAGCAAAATTTTTTTAAAGGTGAAATCTATGAAATCAGCCGTTTTTGCAATCGCTTCGTTTGTTTTGAGTCTCTTCGTTCCGATGCATGTCGAGGCAACTGCCCCTTCTTCCACCGTTTTTGATCCTCAGATGGATGCCGTGATAGCACAAGCATTTGCTTCGCAAGAGTTTGTCAACGAGGTTTTTTGTTATTCATTTAATCACACCGACTACCTCGTGCGCATTTTGCACAACCCTGAAGGCAATACCTACAAGGTGGTAAGACAACATAACTTGCGCAACCAATACGGACCTGGTTCCAAGAAAACCAAGATCTCCATTTCTTGGAACTGCCGCTATGGAATCATCACGGAACAAGTCGTTCCACAGGAACTGATCGATCATCTTTCAAAATTGACCCAGGCCTCCAATTGGAACTGGTACTTTAATTTTAAAATCCACAACGGAGACTACGTCGAACATAAAGTCTTAACGGCGCAAACTGCATCCTACACGGAATACTTAATCTATACGCTTGATTCCTGGTTTGATTACACTGAGGATTTGAGATTGCCTGAATAACAAAAAGGCTGAAATCCTGACACTCTGCTTTCTAAAAACGGCAATACAATCTAATGTGCAAAATAGAACGGCAAAAGCAGGAGCGCGTATGGCTGGCAAGAAAAGCGAGATCTTCATCAACCTATCTCAGATCCCAGGCGTCCAAAAATATTGGAAAGGGTTTCTGGCATTTGGAATTCTGCTCATTGCCTTAGGCTTACTTGCGATCGGCTATGTCAATTGGGCTACAGAGGTTACCGTCATCCTCTTAGGCTTCTTGCTCGTCAAACTGGTGGGGGAAACCACTAAATTAGGGGCGACTGATACATCGCTACCCTTTTTGGATTAGAGATACGGCAAAAATGTTTTCAAATCAAGCGTTTGGGTGTTGTAGCGTCTTAATGGCAAAACGGCTGAAACGATTGACTTTTTCAACTTTCAATGGCACTCTTTTTGAGACAATCTTATCTTAGGATCTCTGATGAGTCGGCAAGAAACTGAAACATCTAAAAAGATTAAGACGACCGTTTATATGGCCGAAGAGGACGATAGACTTCTCGATGAAGTGTTCGTTAAGCGCTTACGAGAGCGTAAGAAGACAGATCGGTCCACTCTTTTATGCGAAGGCATCAGATTGCTATATGAAAAAGAGGTAGGGCCGCTGAATGGTTAAGAAAAACGAGCTTGCTATTCCTAAAAGTTATGCCAAGGTTTTTGAGCAGTTAAAGGCTGACATACAGCAAACGCAGTTAAAAGCCGCTCTGTCGGTGACCAAAGAGTTAACGATGCTATATTGGCGCACAGGAAAAGTGCTCTTAAAAAGGTCATCCAAAGAAGGCTGGGGTGCGAAGACTCTCGAGAGGCTTGCAAACGATCTATTAGCAGAGTTTCCCGATGTTAAAGGATTTTCTTTAAGGAATCTCCAATACATGAGGAAATTTGCTGATAGCTATCCAGATGAGAATTACGCAGCAGCTGCTGCGCAAATTCCGTGGGGTCACAATATGCTCCTTTTAGACAAAATACCAAATGACCCGGTTAAGCGAATTTGGTACGTCCAACAAGCGATTGAAAATGGCTGGAGCAGGAGCATGCTCGAGATGTGGATTGAATCCAATCTATATGGTCGTAAAGCAAAGGCTATTACAAACTTCAAGATGACCCTTCCCTCGCCACAGTCGGACATCGCCGCACAGATCATAAAAGACCCGTATAATTTTGGGTTTTTGTCTCTGGAGAAGAAGCATCGTGAAAAAGAGTTGGAACAAGGACTAATGGACCATCTTCAGAAGTTTTTGCTTGAGTTGGGGGATGGATTTGCATTTATTGGTCGTCAATACCGGATAGAAGTAGAGGGAGAGGACCATTGCATTGATTTGCTCTTTTATCATGTGAAACTCCGCTGCTATTTTATTGTTGAGCTGAAGGCTACAGCATTCGATCCAAGGGATGCGGGACAGATGAATTTTTATCTATCTGCTGTAGACGACCTGCTGCGACATCCCGATGATCAACCTTCAATAGGTATCTTGCTTTGCAAAACTAAAAATAGGGTTAAAGTGGAATATGCTCTTCGCAATTGCAACAGTCCTATCAGTGTGACAAGCTATGAAACAAAAATTGTAAAAGCGTTGCCAAAAGAGCTAAAGGCTAGCTTGCCGACAGTTGAAGAGATTGAAGCAGAGTTGGCAACTATTGAGCAGGTGAATACTCCTCCGAAACCGAAAGGCAGAAAAATTGCCCATAAGAAGAAACCCTAAAAGCAGGCGCATTTCTTGGAAAAAGAAAAATTTTCTAAAGCAATTGGAATTATTGGGGGAGCAGGGCCGATGGCCAGCGCTTTCCTGTATAGTACCATTATTGAAATATGCCAAAAGCAGTATGGCTCAAATGACTACAACGAATTTCCCGAGATTATCCTCGAAAGTTATCCCTTCATTCGAGGAGAGGTTGAAAAAATTCGACAAGATATTTTCTTATGCTTCTCAAAGTTGAAAAATGCTGGTGCGGATCTTTTTTGCATAGCATCCAACTCCTTCCACGGCTACTTACCGGACATTTCTTCAATAGCTTTTGTCAACCTCGTGTCCGAGAGCCTTCAAGAGGCAAGTCGTTGTAAGGTTTCCAAAGCCTTAATCCTTGCAGCTCAAACGACCATCGATTTGAAACTTTATGAACAATCAGATCTCCCATGCTGTTATCCTCCTGAAAAGGATCAAAAACTTGTACAAAAGCTAATTCGAGAGGTTGCAGGAGGGGTGATTGTCGAACAACAGGCCAATGCACTTAAAGAAATGATCGAGTCCCTGCGCCATCAATTGCATTTTGATGGTATCATCATCGCGTGTACCGAATTGCCTCTAATACATCGAAGGCTTCCACTATCAGGGGTAGGATTTCCGATAATCAATACTGTCGAAGTACTCGCTAAAAAATTGCTTACTTCGGCTAGAGGGTAGTGAAGTCAGATATTCGGTGATCTGTATGGTAAGTATTCGATGAGGAACCCTTCTTTTTTGCAAATCGACTTCATGCTTCTTTGAATCTATTTCAGCTTGATTTCACCCTCTAGCTTGGCTGCTGTGGCTGATTGATCAATGAACCTACCAAGCTGCTTTACATTTCGGCTTAGAATGGGTTCATTAGTCGCCCCTGATTTAGTGGTTTCCCCCACCAGTTTTACGAGCAAGAAGCCTAAGAGGATGACGGTAACCTCTGTAGCCCAATTGACATAGCCGATCGCAAGTAAGCCTGAGGCAATGAGCAGAATTCCAAACGCTAGAAACCCTTTCCAATATTTTTGGACGCCGGGGATCTGATAAAAGTTGATAAAGATCTCGCTTTTCTTGCCTGCCATGGGGGCTCTCCTGCATTTAATGCTCTAGAGCCAATTGCAAAACTCTTCGACGTGTAAAATCGCCCTTTCGAACCCCACTCGCGTCCTCGCCTCCTCGCCTACCCTCTCGGGTAGGCCGCCGTCAACGCGTCGGACAGGCAAGGCCTGTCCTACGCAATGGGGTGCAAAATCTTCGATTTTCCACTGTCACTTCAGTTTTGCAACTGCCTCTTGGGACACCAGAGATTTGAACTGCGCCACCTCATCCTCCATTTCGACCTCATCTTCGGCGATCAAAACGAAGTTGTGTGGCTTTTCAATCTTGAAGTAAGAGATGGATTTACCAGCCTTCTTCGCCAAGAGGATCTCAGCAAGCACACCATTGGAAATAGGGCCAAAAACCCAGATCTCATCAGCGCGTAGCACAATTGAGTTATTGGCATCTCTCACCAGGTCGCGATCGACGCTGTCGAGCAAAAAATAATCAAACAGCATGAACGGGTTCAGTGGCACCTTGCCCCTCTCCAAAACATAGCAAGAAATGTACATTCGGAAATAAAAGTAGTGCTTCGACAGCGCCGTATAGACAAGCGGTTTAGTCCCTTCTAAAGAGGTAGTGTAACATCCGTTCTGTAAATTCAGACTGAGATACTTCGGCCAGGTAAAAAAAGCTGGAGAGAAAAAAGGTCTGAGATCAAATTCTTCTTTTCAAACTTGCC
>Ga0247727_10004695_pt1 | contig 28724 bp, 41 predicted proteins | sample WisWelCaveWW1625_FD_202498 | JGI IMG/M metagenome (GOLD analysis project Ga0247727, IMG submission 202498) | Biofilm microbial communities from Wishing Well Cave, Virginia, United States - WW16-25 | ecosystem: Environmental > Aquatic > Deep subsurface > Groundwater > Cave microbial mat | place...
GGCTGCAGCGCGATAATCTTGTTCGGCAGCCTGATATGCTCGTCACTGCACATGGTCTTCAGCACTTCTGCGGTAAAAGGAGCGCAGATAATCGGCGCGTTATACTTGGATGCCAAATACGGGACCGCTCCGACGTGGTCAAGGTGGGCGTGAGAAATCACTATTGCAACGACCTTGTCTTTCCAGTCCTTAATGGTCTGGTCCTGCGGCACTGCGCCTGCCTTCTTGAGCTTGGACTCGTCAAGCCTCACTAAGTCTCCCATTTCTTCGTCAGTCAGCTTGATGTAATTGGGCAAGTGCAGGCCCATGTCAAAAATCACCACTTTGTCATCAACCTTCACGGCAGTCATGTTCCTGCCAACCTCGCCGTAACCGCCCACTGCGCATACTTCAACTCCCATTTTGTGTCAAATCTCCTTCATTCTTGTACTGGGAACATCCCAGCATAAGACTTACCGAGAATAACTCCTATTTATAATGTGCGGTTGGGACTATGCCGGCTTGATGTCTTTCTGAATTAACTTCTTGTTTTCATCATATCGGAACGTCCCAATTATTTTCTTTCCTTCAAGAACGAACGGAATCCAGTGCCTGTCTGCTTCCCACATGTTGTTTAGTGGAATTTCGTGCTTTTTGAACCATTTGGGGCTCATTTCTGCAGTATCGTGCGGCTCACCAACCCATTTCCGCGCCATAAAAACATGGATATTCCAGACTTTGGTCGGGTCAGGCCACAAGAACGTGAGGTCAGCGACCTTTTCAAGCTCTTCGTGATTTACGTCCAGTCCGGTTTCTTCCTTTAATTCCCGGGCAGCGCACTGCTCCATGCTCTCGCCTTCTTCCACCTTGCCGCCAGGAAAATTATAGACGTCTCCCTGGAACTTGTTGTCCAGAATCCTGCCCATCAGCACTTCTCCCTGGGTGTCATTAAGCACCACACAGAATGCGACGTGTTTCATACAACCTTGTGCAATGAACAGAGAATAAAAACCTTTGTAGCAGATAAGCTTTAAATAGCAAGCGCGGGCATAGCATCCTGTTCGCGCCGGTGCCGGAGTGGCCAAACGGGACAGCCTCAAGAGCTGTTGGCTTAGTGCCTACGCAGGTTCAAATCCTGTCCGGCGCATCAAATACTAGAACAGTTCCATTCTTCAATTACGTGAATGCGGAAATTATTCATAATTATGTCCTTGTAGCCCCAAAAATCTTCATCTTCTGTAATGAGGTATTTTTGACCGGCAGAAGGGAATCGGACATATCCCGCAATAATTTTCAAATCATCGTCTCCTGGAATACTGCTTCCTTTTTTAAGCATTCTTTGATTCTTTCGAAAAATCTCTTGTATAGCACCAATATCGTTATCTTTTGTTATGTCTTTAAATTGTTGTTCTATTTGTTCTTTAAAATCACTTAGTTGATCAATGATATCAGCCCGGACCACGGTCAACATCAATATGTTAACCCCCTGCGCTTCAAGAAGTTGGAGCGCAACTTTTATGATATTTTTTTCTAAATTCTCTGAAGGCACGAATCTGAATTTCGGCATATTCAGTGAATTTAGCTTAGCCATTGCACTGGCAAGATGATAATAATTCTTCCATCTGAGGTGCGATTTTCCTCCAAAAAATGCCTTGTGTGAATCGAGAACCTTTATTTCGCACAAATGGAGCACCGAGCACTCATCAAACGCATACGTGTTGTTTCCTATCCCTGTAGTCATATCACACGATGATTAATTTTTTCAAATCAGGATTATCCAATGAGAATGGATACCGACCTTTAACCGAATTAATTATAAATTGATAATACTGATTGATATGGATAGCGTCTTTTTCCTTTGCCGCGGTTTGTTCTTTTAAGAATGGAATAATTATCTCAATGTTGTATAAAAAGTAATAATCAAACATGTACGCATCGAAATCATATTCGTCCATTGTTCGCTTAAATCTGATTTCCTTCAAAAATTTCGAAAGATAATAACAATATTCTATGAGGGCCTTTAGTCTAACCGTCGCGATACTATCCTCTGGAATTTCTTTACTTTCACTGTACAAGTCCAACAATTCTACGGTATTGAAATTCGCCCTTTGCACTAGTTTGAATTTATCTTCGATATCTACTAATAGTTTTTTGTGTTCGTCGCCGGATATTTGCGATGCGCTCTGCGTACTAAGGTACGCAATATCTTCTCGAAGTCGCTCGAAATCATCTGTAGTCATTATTTTGTCCAGCTTGGTCTTTATTTTCGCAAATAACTTTTTTCCTTCAGGTTTTAGGACGAACTTTTCCACAGTTCTGCCTTCCCATTGGTACGGGTCTTTTTCGTAGAGAACATCACCTTCAAGCTCAGATAATTCTGCATTAAATGAGCCCCATTTATTCAAAGAAAAATCAATGTCGATAGGAATAAAGTGTAAATTTAATCGTGCTAAAAGCTTGTTAAGCTTAGTTGGTGAAGAAACTTCGTTGTTTCGCGACAAATTTAGTACTAAGCAGATGGCTTCGTCTTTAGACAGAATCATGTTCCCTCTTTTTAGTACACCCTGGCGCAACTTATATATTTATTGGTTTTGTGACTACTTATAAATAGTTACTAGAAATGAGGGTGTTGGGAATGACTAATCCAGCGCTCCCAGCCTTTCCTCAATCTTGCTGAGTTCTTCCTGGAGGACGTCTAATTTTGATTTGGGCCGTGCCGCGCTGGGCAACGAACCCGTTTTAATTTTTTCAACCATTCCCTCTCTTTCCCACGCAGATTCTTTGACCGTGACCGGCGTTCGCGGCATCTTGTTGCGCAAACGTCTGTTCAATGACTGCAAGTCATCCACAATGCGGTTCAGCTTGTCAAGCGCGACCTGCTTTTCTGCCTTGAGCATCTTGAATTCCTCGTAGCGCTTCAAACAATCAAGAACGTCTTTGGTCGCCATGAGCACGTCCCGCCGCATGGCGCCGGGCTCCTTCAGCTCAACGAATAACAGGTCAGGCTCCTGTTTCTTCATGACTGCGGCTCCAGCAGCGTTTTATCCACGGATGAAAGGCGCTCCTCAACATCCTCAAGGTCGCGCTGCCAGCTCTCAATCTGCTGGTCTTCCTGCTGTTTCAATTCATTCACTTTCCCAAGAAGCTCGCGCGCCTGCCCGAGCTTCTGCCGGATTGCGTCCATGAGGTCGCGGATGGACTTGTACTCCTCCACCTTGACGAACACCGGCGCTTTTTGGTCATCCATTGAGCATCACCTTCGGGCTTTCGCAACAACGCGGTCAACCTGGGCAAGCTTGCGCTCCACGTCTTCCAGCTGGCCGCGCCACTTGTCAAACACTTTCTCTTCCTCTGCCTTGATTTCTCCGAGCCGGTGCACAAAGTTTTCCGCGTCGGCGAGCTTTGCGCGCACGCGCTCGGAATGCTCCATAATGGTGCGGTAATCGTCAACAGAGACAAACATCGGGCCAGGCATGCGGCGCACGGGCTCGCGCGACTCAATCGCGCGTTCAAACACCGGCATTTCCGGGGCAGGCTCAAGCTCGTGCCCTGCAATTGCGGGCCCATCAAAGTGTTCCTCACCGGGAACTTCCCTGGCAAACTCAGGGGCGGATTCGGCAGTCGGAAATTCAGGCATCCCTGGCGCAGGAGCTTCGGGAATGTCCACGCCCTCAAACGGCTCCATCATTGGCTGCTTGGGAATGTCATGCTCATCGCCTTCAGGCGTTATGGGCTGCAGGTCTCCTGACCGAGCAGGCAGTCCCATTTCCGGCGGAGAAGGAGGCGGTGGCAGTTCAGGCAGAGATTCCTTTTTCTTTTTGCCAAAACCAAACATTATGACCACACCCGAATGGTGATTCTTTCCGCGCGTTCATAAACTTTTATGAGCACTCCTGAATGGTGATTTTTCCTGTTTACGTGCATAAGATTAATATAGGACAACGCCACTGGTTTACCTTTCTAATGGGAACCGAAAGAACGCACAGCCAGTATGCTGCTTCTCTGAAAAATACTGTTGCAGCATTTGTCGAGCTGTATAAGGACGGCGTTCAGCGCGATGAGGACTTTCTTGCGCGCTACATCTGGGCGTTTCTGTACGCACAGATTCCCCTGCTTACCGCATCAAAACACAAGGAATACCAGCACAAAGTGCTTGAAGACGCCCTTGTGGACATCGGGCTGCCGCCCAGCAAAGACCTGCAGTGGATTGCCGGGCCGATGCTCTGGTATGCGCGCGAAATCTCTATTCTTCCCCCTGCGCAAAACAATGGAACGCCGGCAGAACCCTGGCTTTTGGATAAAGAACGCTACGAGAACAAGCGCAAAGACTTGGACAGAGGATTTACCTATTACGGCGACTGGATGATGCGCGAGCTCCAGTCCGTGCTTTCTCAGCAACGGTAGAGCAAAACCTATAAATAGCCCTCTTCTGCTGGAAGGCGCATGGAAAAACCAGTTCTCGTGCGCATCATCATTGAAATGCTTGGCGCGCCGCAGGACTACATTACGAAAATAATGCAGGGATACGTGGAAAAGCTGCAGAAACAGCACACGGTGCTCAAGGCAGAGACTGCCGAGGCAGAGCAGAAGGACAAGGTCTTTTCCATTTTTACCGAGCTTGAAATGCGGTTCAAGGACCTGCCCGAGCTCCTGGACTTCTGCTTTGAGAGCATGCCCAGCTCGGTTGAGATTGTTGAGCCCGCGTCCTTCAACCTTCCTGTGGACAAGCTCAATGCCCTGCTCAATGACATGCAGGCACGCCTGCACGAGGCAGATGCCATCATCAAGACCGAGCGCACGCGCAAGCAAATCCTGGACGCGAACTCGCTGAATGTCTTCCGCAGGTTCCTGCTGTATCTTGTTGAAAAAGGGCACACGACCGCAAGCGAAATGTCGCACTATGCCGGCGTGCACCCGAAAGAGCTCGTTCCCTTCCTTGAAAAGCTTGTTGAAGAAAAAAAGCTGAAAAAAGACGGTGAAAAGTACTCCATCGAATGAGCGAACTCAAAAACCAGGTTGAATCCCTGCTGTTTTCCGCAGGCAAACGGCTCACGGTTGAAGAGCTCGCGCGATTATGCAAGGAAGAAAACCTTGACGCCATCCGCGTAGCCGTCGAGCTGCTCAAAAAAGAGCTTGAGGACAAGCAAAGCCCCCTGATGCTTGTGCAGGAAGGCGAGGCGTGGAAGCTTACGGTCAGGGAAAAATACATTCACGTCGTCAAGAAAGTGGTGACAACGCCCGAACTTCCCAAAAGCATCCTGGAAACACTCGCCGTGGTCGCGTACAAAGCCCCGGTATTGCAAAGCAACGTCATCAAAATCCGCACGAACAAAGCCTATCGCCACCTTGACGAACTGGAAGAAATGGGCTACCTCACGCGCGAAAAAAAAGGGCGCAGCAAGCTCATCAGGCTCACGCCAAAATTCTTTGATTACTTTGACGTTCCTCCTGAGAAACTGAGGGAGAAATTCAAGAATGTGGCAGCGCTCGAGCAGGAAATTGAGCACAAAGAACAGGCATCTCACCAGGCGCAGGAAGCCATCGTGCAGGCAATGAACGACACCAAGCCTGTTGTCGTGCCCTACACTGACGAGCTCTCCAAGCTCGCGCCCGAGATACAAATCATCGGCGACAAGGTCGGCGAGCTGGAAACCTACGGCGAGGCCCCGAAGCACAAGAAAAAACACAAGAAAAAGCACGCCGAAGCCGCAGAAGAAGCGCCCAAGACTGTTGAAGACGCTGCCGAAGCGCTTGCTGAAAAAATGCTCAGCGAAGCAGGGCTCACTGAAGGCGCAAGCGAGCAAGAAACAGCCGCGATGGAAGAAGAAGGCAGGCTTACTGTTGAAAAAATCAAGCAGGAAGCCTCCAAGACAAAGCCGCACAAATCAGCGTACACGCCCAAGGGCATTTTTTCCGAAGGAGTGCCTGAAGAAGTCAAGGAACGCATTGAACACCGCGTGGCAGAGCTTATTGAGGGCAGGGAGGCACAAGAAGAGCCGACCGAAGAAACAGCAGAAATTCCCGCAACCATTCCTGCTCCGCCGGAAGAACCAGAGCAAGCCGAGCAGCCTGCTGAAGAACAGCCTGAAGAAGCAGAAACGCCTGCCGAAGAAGCGCCTCCTGAAGAGCCCAAGCCGAAAAAACGCAGGAAAGGACAGTGAAACAATGCTTCGCTTTGAACTCAAGTGCCCGCAGTGCAACAACCACATGAAGTACGAAGCCCGCGACGCAATCCTGCACAACAAAATCAAGAAATGCGTGTACTGCGGCAAGAATTACCGCGTCAAAAACAGCATCATCAAGCAGTTGTTCTGATGACGACACTCGCACAGCTCAGGAAAGACCTCGCGCGCTTTGCCAGCCCTGCGAAAGCGAAAATTATCGCGAAGTTCTTCAAGACCGGCAAGGGCGAGTACGGCGAAGGCGATGTTTTTCTCGGTGTGAACGTGCCGGAAATCCGCGCTGTCGCCAAAAAATACCTGCACCTGCAGCTGGACGACATCAAACTGCTCCTGCAAAGCAAAATCCACGAGCACCGGCTCACCGGTCTGCTCCTGCTGATTGAGCAATTCAGGAAAGCAAATGAAGCAGGAAAGAAAAAGCTTGTTGATTTCTATCTCAAAAGTACGAACTACGTGAACAATTGGGACTTGGTTGACCTTTCCGCCCACCAATTGCTAGGCGAATGGCTGCACGACAAGCCCAAAAGCCTTTTGCACCGGCTCGCGAAGTCAAAAAACCTATGGGAGCGCAGAATCAGTATTGTCGCGACATACGCATTCATCAGGAGAAAACAATTTGAGCACACGCTTGCCATTGCGGAAAAGCTTCTGCAGGACAGCCACGACCTCATGCACAAGGCAACCGGCTGGATGCTGCGCGAAGTCGGCAAGCGCGAGCAAGCCGTTCTTGAACGCTTCCTGAACAGGCACGCGCACCGGATGCCGCGCACCATGCTCAGGTATGCGATTGAGCGCTTCCCGGAAAAACGCAGGAAACAGTACCTTTCCCGCTGATTTCCGTCGAGCCAATTCCGCGAATTTAGCGGTTTATAGACTCTATAAACTCATTTTGCAACGGAAAACCTTATAAACAGGGCGCGCTTCTGTTTTACCGACGAGAAAGGGGGAGTTTCTCGACGTAACCTATGACTGAAGCACAAAGTCCTGTCAAAACGCCTGCCACGCGCATCGTGGCGCGCGTGATTGAAGACGAGATGAAGCAGTCCTATCTGGACTACTCCATGTCGGTCATCGTGGGCAGGGCTCTTCCTGACATCCGCGACGGCCTCAAACCCGTGCACCGCCGCGTGCTGTACGGCATGTACGAAATGGGCATGCTGCACAACAAGCCGTTCAAGAAGAGCGCGCGCATTGTGGGAGACGTGATGGGCAAATACCACCCGCACGGCGACGCGGCCATTTATGACACGCTGGTGCGCATGGCACAGGATTTCTCATTGCGATACACGCTGATTGATGGGCAGGGAAATTGGGGTTCTGTCGATGGCGACAACGCAGCGGCCATGAGATATACTGAGGCGCGCCTGAAAAAACTTGCTGAGGAAATCCTGCAGGACATTGACAAGGAAACCGTCACTTTTGTTCCGAATTACGACGGCTCGCTCAAGGAACCTTCTGTGTTACCCAGCAAAGTCCCGAATTTGCTCATCAACGGTTCCACCGGCATCGCCGTCGGCATGGCCACGAACATCCCGCCGCACAACCTCAAGGAAGTGTGCTCTGCAATCGTGCACCTGATTGACCATCCTGAAGCAACCAACAAAGACCTGATGATGAATGTTCCTGCGCCTGACTTTCCCACCGGCGGCATCATCATGGGCACGGCAGGAGTCAAGGAAGCCTACGAAACCGGTAGGGGCAAGCTTACTGTTCGGGCACGGGCAAGCGTCGAAGACTTCCGCCAGCGCCAGCGCGTCATCATCACCGAAATCCCCTACATGGTCAACAAGTCCCAGCTCATTGAGGAAATCGCAGACCAGGTAAAGGACAAAAAAGTCCAAGGCATCTCAGACATCCGCGACGAATCAGACCGGGAAGGAATGCGCATCGTGCTTGAGCTTAAGACCGGCGCGAACTCAGACGTTGTCCTCAACCAGCTCTACCAGCATTCGCGCCTGCAGACCACGTTCGGCATCATCATGCTTGCCCTTGCCGACAACGAGCCCCAGGTGTTCTCGCTGAAGTCCCTGATGGAGCATTTTGTCAGGCACCGGCAGGACGTTGTCCGCAAGCGAACCGCATTTGATTTGAAAGAAGCCGAGCAAAAAGCCCACATCCTGGAAGGACTCCTGGTCGCGCTCACCAACATTGACCCGATTGTCGCGTTCCTCAAGAAAACACGGGATGTTCCTGCGGCAAAATCAGGACTCATGCAGGACTACACGCTCTCTGAAGTCCAGGCGCAGGCCATTCTTGAAATGCGGCTCTCGCGCCTCACCAGCCTGGAACAGGACAAAATCAAGAACGAGCATGCAGAACTTTTGAAGCTCATCACTGAGCTCAAGAGCATCCTTGCCGACCAGCACAAAATCCTGAGCATCATCAAGAACGAACTGCTCGAGCTCGCCAAAAATTACGGTAACGAGCGCAAGACCCAGGTCATCCAGAGCGAGGCAAAAGACATTGAGGAAGAGCACCTCATCAAGAGCGAAAACATGGTGGTCACGCTCACGCACGCCGGGTATGTCAAGCGTTTGACTGTTGACACCTACCAGGCACAGCGCCGCGGCGGCAAGGGCGTCATCGCAGCAGAAACCAAGGAAGAAGACTTTGTGGAAGACTTGTTTGTTGCAAACACGCACGACTCCTTACTCTTGTTCACTAATTTAGGCAAGGTGCACTGGCTCAAGGTCTACCAGATTCCTGAAGCCGGCAGGTATGCGAAAGGCACGGCAATCGTGAACGTGCTTGAGCTCGCGCAGGGCGAGAAAATCGCGACCTGCATTCCTGTTGCACAGTTCCGCGAAGACCAGTTCCTGTTCCTCGTGACCAAGCAGGGAACGGTCAAGAAAACACCATTGAGCGAATTCTCCAATCCCCGCAAGGGCGGCATCATCTCAGTCACGTTGACTGAAGGCGACGAGCTCATCGCAACCCTGCTTACCGACGGCAAGCAGGACGTCATCATCGCGACAAAAGAAGGAAACGCCATCCGCTTCAATGAAAACGACGTGCGGCCCATGGGGCGCACGGCACAGGGCGTCATCGGCATACGGCTCAGGGAGAAAGACGAAGTCATTGACACAGTGCTCGCAGAACAGAACAAAAGCCTGCTCACCATCACCGAACTCGGCTACGGCAAGCGCTCTGCATTTGAGGAATACAGCGTCATCAAGCGCGGCGGCATGGGCGTCATCAACATCAAAGTCACGGACAAAAACGGCAAGGCAATCGCCATCAAGACCGTGAAAGACGACGACGAGCTTTTGATTATCACGCAGAACGGCATTGCCATCAGGACCCCGGCAAACCAGATTTCCGTCATCGGCAGAAACACGCAGGGCGTCCGCGTGATTAAGCTTGACGACGGCGACCGCGTCACCAGCATCGCGGTCGTGCAGGAAAAAGAAAACGGCAATGGAACCCCGCCGCAAAACCCGGCTCCTGCCCAATGAAGGCTCTCGCGCTCACATTTCCAGGACTTTCTGACGTTCTCGCGAGCGAAATCAAAACACTGACCGGAATTTCCGGCAAGCCCTTTTCTGAAAGCGTTTCTTTTGAAGCAGAACTCAAGGACATTTTCACCGTCTGCTACCGCAGCCAATCAGCGTGCCGCGTTCTTCTTGTCGTGAGCGAAGGCGCGTTTGAGCAGCTGACCGTGCCGAAGGAACACCTCGCGGGAACCGTGTCGTTCTCTGCCAAAAGCTCGACACAAGCCCAGCAGCTTGCCGAGCGCATTCAGGCAAAAAAAGTCTACAAGAACGCAGATACGCCATTCTATCTGCACACCGAAGGAACGCAGTGCTGGCTCGGCATTGATTTGACCGGAGATATCAGCAAGCGCGACTACCGCATTTTCATCGGCTCAGAAACACTGAGCGGCATCACTGCATTCGGCGCGCTGATGACCGCCGGCTATGAGCCCAAGCAGATTTTGCTCGACCCGTTCTGCCGCGCAGGAAGCTTTGTCATCGAAGCAGCGCTGCATGCTCTCTGCCTGCCTGTACGGTTGTATTCCAAAGAAAAAATGTCGTACGCAAAACTCCATAAGGACTTTGATTTTGAGAAGTTCTACACAGAACAGGACAAGCACATCAAGGACGCCCCTGCAGGAACTATTTTCGCGTTCTCGCCGCAATTTCCCAGCATACAAGCGACGCGAAAGAACGCAAAGATTGCAGGCGTCGGCAAGGCGATTGACTTTTCTCGCACAGAAACAGACTGGCTTGACTTCAAGTTTGACAAAAACTCTGTTGACCGCATCGTCACTCAGCCCATTGAGCGCACGATAAGCTTCCCGCAGGAAAAATTCACCAAGCTCGCCTCATTGTTCTTTGAGCGCAGCGCAGCCATCCTCAAGAAAAACGGCAAGCTCTGCCTTGTCCTCCGCCAGGGCAAAGACGACTACATTGCCATCGGCAAGCAGCACAAGTTCTCGCTTGAACACGAGCGCGTTATCATGCAGGGAAAAGAAGCCTGGAACGTGCTGGTGTTCAGCGCAGCTATTTAACTGTCAAGCATCTTTCTTGCTTATGCCCAAGCATTCGCCTCTTGAGATAGAAGTTCTCAGGAGCCCTTATCAAGACGAGGTCGTGCGCGGGTATGACTACGATATTCTTGTTTCCGGAAGGCAGACCAAGGGGAACGCGAGGATTGTTTTTAACCCTGTGCGCGCGCTCAAACAGCACCTGCTAAAGCGAGTCTATGTTCAGCTTATTGCGCATAAGCTCAAGCCGACAGACACGTTCGCAGTCCTCTACTATTTTTATCCCAACGGCAAGCGACCGACAGAAGAAAAAATGCGGCAGGGAGTCGGCTCGTACGCGCTCAAGGAAATTCTTGCGGATTGCCGCGAAGAAGGCATACGGGCGCTGTACGTAACGACGAAAAGTCCGTCGCTGCTGTCCTTTCTTGAAAAAAAGAAGTTTGTGTGTGCCGATGACGAGCTCGCGCGCTACCTCAGCAATAATCGCATTTATTACCGCATTCTGCGCCAGCGGAAAGACGTCACCCAAACGTGAACGTGTAGAGCTTGAAGCCTGCGCCGCTGATGTCCAACTCGAGCGTGTGCTCGCTATAGTCTGTTCCTGCGACCATATTGTACAAATCTTCCACTTCCACGCCCAGCGTGCCTGCTTTCTGGCCGTCCAAGAACACCGTGACGCCTGAGCCGACAGTTGATGACGCGACAATGTTCACGTTCTTTGCATTGTATTTGAGCACGACCTTGCCTGTATCACTGACAAGCTTCGCGTGGTCTTTTGCGATGTACCACTCGCCTTCCAGATACGCATTGTTCTTGCTGAAGCTCGCAGGCAGCGAATACTTCACTGTCTCCTCTGCAGGCAAGCCCTGCTCGTTGCCGAAATTACCGCGCGAGAACACGTACCCGAGATAAATCTCAGGAGTGCCAATCTTCTCAAACTCCACACGCTGCGCAGCAACATCGCTCACCAGCCCGTTCATTGTTTCATTCAAACAGAGCCGTTCTGCGCGCTCGGCGAGCGCAGCCTGAATCTTCTGCTCTGCTTCGTCATACGCGCCTTCACCAAAATGATACCACGCCACGTGACCGTCAATGTCAATCAGGTATTTTGCCGGCCAGTACTTGTTGTGCCAGGCATTCCACGTCGCGTGGTCATTGTCCAGCACGACAGGATACATGATGCCGAATTTTTCCACTGCCCGCTGCACATTCTCAAGTTTTTTCTCAAAATCAAATTCCGGCGCGTGCACGCCGACAATCTCCAAGCCCTTGTCCTTGTATTTATCATACCATGCGACAAGATACGGAAGCGTGCGCTGGCAGTTGATGCACGAATACGTCCAGATGTCCACCAGAATCACTTTCTTGCCCACAAGCTCAGAAAGCGTGAATGGCGCTGTATTGATGTAGCCCGCGATGCCTGCAAGCTCGGGCGCGAGCGAGCTTGTTTTTTCCTGCGCAGGCGGAACAAAGCACGTTGTCGCCTGCACAGCAGTCTGCGTCTCTGCCTGCTGCACCGGCATCACTCGCTGCACGTCATCAACAGGCGCAGGCTTTTGCAGGAAAACAATTGCGCCAATGATGAGTACAACGACAATGCCGAGCGTGAGCGCCTTGTTCATCTCGCCAACCTCCTTTTCGCAATGCATCTAGTGGAGGTTGGCGACGATGCTGAAAATCTGCAGATTTTCATCATTTGAGCAAAAACTTGTTCAAAAAGCTGAAACTACCTGCGACTTCCGCAAGCCGTCCGGTAAACACAAGCACGCCGAGAATCAGAATCAGCGCTCCGACAATGACGTTAAAGTACTTGAGCAGGCCGCCATGCTTCTGCATCCAGCGCAAAAACTCAGCCGCGAACAAACCCACGAGCAAAAACGGCAGTCCGAGTCCGAGCGAATAGCCAAGCAGGAGAATAAAGCTCTCGCCCGGCATGGCTGCCGCGAGCGCCAGAATCGTGCCCAGCACGGCTCCGACACACGGCGTCCAGCCCACGGCAAACGCTGCTCCGAACACAAAGCTCGTCACTGCCCTGCTGCCGAACTTGTGTACCTTGAACTTATGCTCGGCCTGCAGGAACTTCGGCCTGACCAGCCCGAGCAGGTACAAGCCAAACAAAATAATGACAATGCCTGCAATCCTGCCCAGCCAGACCTGCGCGGTGTACGCCACGTTCGCGAGAATGCTGTTCAGCAGCACGCCAAGCAGTGAAAACACTGCGCCAAAGCCAAGCACGAACAGGAAGCTGTGCCCGAACAATGACCAGCGCGACGCCTTTTCCACGCTTGTTCCTGCGAGATAACCGAGAAAGGCGGGCACAAGCGGAATCACGCAGGGTGCCAAAAATGAAATAAGCCCTGCAATAAATGCAATCGCGAACGTGGTTTCGCTCATCTCACACCAGCGCGCCCAGCTCGCTCACCAAGCGCTCTGCAGTCCACGCCTCAGGACTCTTGAGCACGACCTTTCCGTTCTTGATGACGACCTTGGTGTGCTGATACGGAATCTGGTATTGCTGCGCCAGCGCCGTGTGCTCAGTCGTTGTCTGGTCGTCCTTATAGTGGACGCGGAATCCCACAAAGCGCGGGTCGTTCAGGTTCTCAAACCCTGCAATCAGCTGCGGGTGCTCGGCTTGGCAGGCAGGACACCAGTTTGCCGCGAAATCAAGCAGGACAATCTTCCCTTCGCTCACTGCCTTGTCGAACTTTGCCTTGTCCCAGTCCTGGTATGCGCCAGACATCGTCGCCTCGTGCTCTTTTTCCATCGCCGCAACTTCTTCAGGAGTCCATTCGCTGGCTTCTTTCTTCTCCTGTTCCATCAGTTCCTCAGGGCTCAGTGCAGACTCGTCTTTCACCATTGCTTCTTTCTGTTCCGATGCGGCGTCTTCCTTTTCCATCATTGCCGCGTCCTTTTGCACGGCCTGCGTGCAGCCTGCGACAATCACCAGCAACGCAATCATTCCGACAACCCATTTCATTGTTTCATCTCCAGGAAATCGCGTTCAGCACGGCAAAGCCAATAGTCTGCAGCAGCGTCAGGATAAAGACGTGCATGCTGACCATGTCCACGTAATAGTCCATGCTCGTGACGTAAAAATAGAACGATGTCACGTACTGGACGAGGAATGCCAGCGTGAACACGAGCAGCCCTGCCGTGAACCCTGACCTGAACTTTGCCCAGTTTTTGCCATAGACATACGTCAGCGCCAACAACAGGATGATATTGACGGTTGTCAGCACAAACGTTGCCTGCATTACGAATTCCATGAGGTTCACCACCAGTCGTTTGTTTATCTACTTTTTTCCAATTCTCTCCCAAATCTGTCGGAAATCATTCCAGAGTGCTTCCATTTCCGGCGAAACAAAATACACCGCGCCGTACTTGCCTTTGTTTATGGCGGTAATGATGTTATTGTCCAGCAAAATCCTGAGGTGGTGCTGGATAGTCTTGTAGTCAAGCCGCAGCACGCGGGAAAGCTGGTGCGCGTTCAAGGGCTGCTGCTTCAGCGTCTTCACGATAACCGCCCGTGTTTCCCCGCCCCGCGTCCCCACAAACAGGTAATAGACGATTTGCTTCATTCTCACGCAGGAAATCGCAGATACCTTTATAAACTTCTATGTCACTACTCTATTCGGGTTGGGACTGACTTTGGCTGTCGGTGGCATTTTGCCGCTGAGGAAAGTCTCCCCTCCGCCCATGTGCGCGCAAGCGCTTATGGGCAGCGTGCCACTCACGGAAGTGAGTTCCCGCAAGGGAAGGCAACCGCACAGAAACGAGACCGCCTTCAAGGAGGATGATGCCGGAGAAGCTGCTGGTGACAGCAGTGAGATAACCCGCAGACGTTCTTGAAGGAATGGATGAAACGGCGAGGACTGGCTGGTGCAAGTCGGATTTCCGACGCTCAGTAGAATGCCAAAACCGCCTGTCCGCATGACGGCTCACTGCCGTCAACCTTGGTGATATCAGGGTCGGAGGCGGACACAAGGGAGCTTACGCGGTCCCAACCCACTTTCATTTTTAGACGAGGAAGACACCATGGCGGACAAGAATCGCATTTCCATGCCGGCATCCACTGCCGGGCTGACGCGCTATTTTGAGGACTACCGCAGCAAAATCGCGCTCAAGCCCGCGTACGTGCTTGTGCTCGCAGTCTTCATCATGATTGTGCTCATTATTCTGAATGCGTACGGCAGCTCCCTGCTCGGGGTGTAAAATGCTTCCCGGAATGAACCCGCGCGACCTTGCCAAGGCAATGAAAAAGCTCGGCATCCAGCAGGACGAGCTGGAAGCGCACGAAGTCATCATTCGCCTCGCAGACAAGGAGCTCGTGTTCTCTGACCCCCAGGTCATGAAAATCAATGCCATGGGGCAGATTAATTTTCAAATTTCCGGCGAGTTCGAGGAACGCGCCAAGGAAACGCCCATCACCGAGGAAGACGTCAAGACCGTGATGGGGCAGGCAAACGTCGGTCGTGAGCAGGCACTGGAAGCCCTCAAGAAGCACCATGGTGACCTTGCGGCAGCCATCCTGGAACTGAGCAACGCATGAGCTCAACGAGTGAAGCACTTGAACGTGCGCAGCAGGAATTGAAACGCGCAGACCATCTTATCTACGTCAGTCTCAAGTACACGCGCACCGTGGACGTGCTCAAGAGCATCATTGTGCGCCTCATCGCGGCCATTGACGCAGGGCTGGACGCATTGCTGCACACGGCAAAGACAGACGGAAAAATTCCCGCGGTCCCAACCCTGCCGCGCCTGAAAATCGAGGCGCTCAAGAAAGTGTACGCAGACAACGAGCAGCTCAAGCATTACCTTACGTTCTATCTTCTTCTCCGGAAACTGGACATGGCAAAGTTTGAGCGCGCGCAGGAATACCGCAGGCACGTCACGATGAAAGCCGAGCTTGACAACAGCAAAGCGGAAATAACGATTGACATCATCAGCGATTACTTCCACAAGACAAAAGAATTCCTCTCCACCGTCAACCAGATTATTGAGGGAGAGCCATGAGAGACTACACGGCAGCATTGAGCCGCAGGGGCTGGGGCAGGGCAGAGGTTTCCAAAGCAGCCGACATCCTGGCGCACGCAGAAGCAGTCAAAAACCCATCCATGCGCTTCCTTGAACAGGCGGCATTCTGGATTGCTTTGCTCATCGCGATTGTCGGTAACTTCATCGTCAGCGTGGTGCTCGTGCCGTTCATGCTTTTGCTGGACGGTATCGGGCTCTACACGACCGTGTTCATCATCGGCGTCGCCTTTGGCACATTGTTCAACGTGCTCATTGACTACATCGAGCACCTCGGCCAGGGACAGCACATCCTCGCAGGAGCGTTCATTCCTGCGCTCGCGCTCATCAACATCTACATCATCACGCGGCTCTCCAACACGCTCGAAATCCTCATGCAATTGCCGACAGCCGCGCACAGCCCGGCCGGCATCAGCGCAACGTACGTCATCGCATTCGTCCTGCCGTACCTTCTCAAGCATTTCGAGCACGTGCGCAACAGGCAATTGTAGAGAGAAAACAGTTATGCACTGTCTCTTGGCCGGAGGCCACGAATACTGAAGATACTTTTTTAAAGAGCGCGGCGTGCCATCTCATTGTCATTTGGCGGCCTTAGTATAGTGGTAGTATGGGGGACTGTGGCTCCCCAGGCCCGGGTTCGATTCCCGGAGGTCGCCCTTGTTCCACGCCTGGATTGCTCTCGGCATATTCCTGCTGTTCGCGCTTATAGGAATCATTCTTTCCCTGTTCGGCATTGGCGGAACATTCCTGATTGTTGCAGGAGCAATCCTGTACGACGTGATTTCGTGGTCGTGGAAAATCCCGCTCCTTACGCTCATCATCATCGCAGGTCTTGCCGTGCTCGGAGAAGTGCTTGAATGGCTCGTCACCACACTTGGCTCCAAGGCAAAGGGAGTCTCGGGATGGGGAGTGTTCGGAACCATTGCCGGCTCAATCATCGGCGGCATCCTGCTCAGCCCGCTCATGCCGATTATCGGAACGTTCCTCGGCATACTCCTCGGAGCAATGCTCGGAGCATTCCTGCTCGAGCTCATCCACACGAAAAATGCAGGCAAAGCATTCATCGCGGCAAAAGCAGCGCTGCTCGGCAGGGCGCTCGTCAGCCTGTGCAAGCTCATCCTTGCGGGAATCCAAATCTGGCTTGTTCTCAAGCACGTCTTTTGAACCCGTAACCTTTATAAACACCCCTCTGTGTTTTCTCGTTATTAGCCCGAGTCCAGCAGTGCTGGGCGCGTGTTAGGGTTAGACCAATTCGGTTTAATTCTTTCGGCTAATGTTTCAAAACATGGCACAAGAACCACAACCCGCAAAGCCGGCAACACCTGCAACTGATGCAGCGAAAGCTCCTGCACAAGCAGGTGCGAGTGCAGACCAGCCGACGAAGTCGGCGCTGCCTGTGCCTGCGCCTGTTGCCAAGTCTGTTGTTCCTGCACGAGCTGGAGCGAGTGCAGACCAGCCGACAAAGTCGGCGCTGCCTGCTGCAAAACCTGCGGCCCCAAAGCCCGCAGGTCCTGAGCTCAAGCACCTCGTGCGTGTCATGAACACTGACCTGAACGGCACTAAAACCATCGGATTCATTCTCGCAAACATCAAAGGCGTCGGCATTCCTTTCGCGCACGCAGTCTGCCGCGCGGCAAAAATCCCCATCACCAAGAAAGCAGGCGCTCTCTCTGAAGCAGAGACAAAGAAAATTGAGGAAATCGTCAAAGACCCCCTCAAGGCAGGACTGCCGCGCTGGATGCTTAACAGGCGCTTTGATTACGAAACCGGAACAGACAGGCACTTGCTCACTGGCGACCTCCAATTCCAGATTGACAACGACATCAAGATCATGAAGAAAATCAAGACCTACAAGGGCGTCAGGCACATGCAGGGCGCTCCGGTCAGGGGACAGCGCACGCGCTCCAACTTCCGCAAGAACAAAGGCAAGGTCATGGGCGTGCGCCGCTCGTCAAGCGCAAAAGCATCCTCAGGGACCACATAAAGGTGTACAATGGGCAGCGCCGACTGCGGTCGGCGGGCCCATTTCATACATATCGGTGAACAACAATGGGTGACCCGCGAAAAATCAAAAGCAAGTACAACCGGCCGGCAAAGCCCTGGCAAAAGGAGCGCATTGAGGAAGAGCGCATCCTCGTCAGGGAGTACGGGCTCAAGAACAAGGAAGAAATTTACCGCGCCCGGTCAAAGCTCAAGACATTCGCAAACCTTGCCAAAAATCTCATCGCCGCGCGAGGAACTCAAGCCGAAAAGGAAAAACAGCAATTGCTCTCGCGCCTTGCCAAGCTCGGACTGGTCAAGTCCGGCGCACAGCTTGACGACGTTCTCGGCATCCAGCTCAGGAACATTCTCGACCGAAGACTGCAGACAATGGTCTCGCGCAAGAATCTCGCGCGCTCAGTCAACCAGGCAAGGCAGTTTGTCGTGCACGAGCACATCAGCGTGGGCAGCCGTGTCGTCTCTGCTCCGAGTTATCACGTTCCGATAAGCGAGGAAGCAAGCCTCGCAATCATCCCGACATCGCCGTATGCGAACACCGCGCACCCTGAGCGCGCACTGCCGCCGATGAAGATCGAGCCTCCACGGCCGCCCAGGGATGACCGCCGCGGACCCCGCAGGGGTCCTCCGAGGAGAATGCCGCGCAGGGAAGCCCCCCGAGGTGACAAGAAATGACCACCGGAGGCATCCGCTGGGGAGTCGCGCACATTTACTCAAGCTACAACGATACCATCATCCACATCACTGACCTGTCTGGCACTGAGACCATCGCCGTGGGAAGCGGCGGCATGGTCGTCAAGAGCGACCGCATGGAAAGCTCGCCCACAGCTGCCATGATGGCGGCCAAGCGCGCAGCAGAAATCGCGCGCGACAAAGGCATCGGCGGGCTGCACATCAAGGTCAAGGCGCCCGGCGGGCACAACGGACCGCACAATCCAGGACCCGGAGCACAGGCAGCCATTCGCGCATTGTCGCGCATGGGCCTGCGCATCGGCATCATTGAGGACGTCACGCCCATGCCGCACGGCGGCTGCCGCAAGAAAGGCGGAAAGCGCGGACGCAGGGTGTAACTATGAAAATCGAATTCCTGAACAAGGACAAGACAACCGGCAAGAGCGCATTCCTGCTCAAGGAAGCGACTCCTGCGTTCGCCAACCTGCTCCGCAGGGCAATGATGGAAAGCGTTCCCACCATGGCGATTGACACTGTTGAATTCAAGGAAAACAGCTCAGTCCTGTACGACGAAATCGTCGCGCACAGGCTCGGACTGGTGCCGTTGAGCACCGACCTCAAGGGATACAACCTGCAGGCGCAATGCAAGTGCAAGGGTGAAGGATGCGCGCGCTGCACGCTCAAGCTCATACTCAAGGCAAAAGGACCCTGCACGGTCTACGCCTCGGACATCAAGAGCAAGGACCCGCAAGTCAAGCCGGTGTTCGGCGACATGCCCATCGTCAAGCTGCTGAAAGGACAGGAGCTTGAGTTTGAGGCAACCGCGGCGCTCGGACAAGGCAAACAGCACGTCAAGTGGAGCCCCGGACTTGTTTGGTATAAGTACGAGCCCAGCATCACGGTCAACAATGACTCGCCCAAGCTCGCGGAATGCAAAAGCAAGTACCCGCCGCAAATCTTTGACAAGAACGGCAAAATCGACAAGAAGCTCATCACGACCGCGCTCGTGGACGCCTGCGACGGTGTCTGCCCCGATGTCGTGAAGATTGAGTACAACCCGAACAACTTCCTGTTCACGATAGAGTCCTGGGGACAACTGGAGTCCAAGGAAATCGCGCAGGCCGCGGCTGACATGATCCTCGAATCACTGAATGAATTCGAGGAGAAGCTCGGCAAGTGAGCCGGGCACACCTTATGGCGGGGTGGCAGAGCCTGGTCAAATGCGCTACCTTGAGGTGGTAGTCCCTTAGTGGGTGCGGGGGTTCAAATCCCTTCCCCGCCATTCAAAGTCACAGAGTCACCATGAAACGAACCGGACCAACAAACGTGCACACGCGCGAGCTCATCCAGAGCCTGCGCAAAGAGAGCGCTACGCAGAAGGCCGGACTCTGGACGCGCATCGCAGAAGACCTGGAACTGCCCACGCGCAAGCGCAGGGTCGTCAATTTGTCCAGGCTGAGCAGGTTCACCAAGGCAAACGAGACCGTCATCGTTCCCGGCAAAGTGCTCGGCTCAGGCATGCTCGAGCACAGCATTGTTGTCGCGGCGCTTGCGTTTTCCGACGGCGCGAAGGAGCGCATTGAGCAGGCAAAAGGCAAGTGCATCACGATTGCAGAGCTTTTGAAACAAAATCCCAAAGGAAAAGACGTCAGGATTATCGGCTGAAGAACATGGCAGAACTCAATATTGATGCAACGGATTTGATTGTCGGACGTTTGGGCAGTTATGCCGCCAAGCAGGCAATGCTCGGGCACAAAATCAACATCCTGAACTGCGAAAAGGCAGTTATGACCGGCACGCCCACGTACAATGTCGAGATGTACCGCTACCTCATCCGCGAGACAGGACAACCGCAAAAAGGACCGTTCATCTCGCGCAATCCCGACAGGTTTGTGCGCAGGCAAATCCGCGGCATGCTGCCGCACAAGAAAGCGCGCGGCACAGAAGCCTGGAAGCGCATCATGTGCTATGTCGGCGTTCCTGACGAATTCAAGGGCAAGACGCTGCAGACCGTTGATTTCGCCCACCTGAGGCACAAGACGACCATGAAAATAATCACCATCGGCGAAATGATGAAGTCACTTGGAGGCAAGCACTAAGATGGTCAAGGCAATCCACGTTTCCGGAAGCCGCAAGACAGCAATCGCGCGAGCCACGCTGACACCTGGCGCAGGCATTGTCCGCGTGAATTCACAATTATTGCAGACCTACGAGCCTTCCATGAGCAGGCTGAAAATCCAGGAACCCCTTATTATCGCAGGCGACAAGTCCAAAACCGTAAACATTGACGTCAACGTGCACGGCGGCGGCATTTCCAGTCAGGCAGAAGCTGCCCGGCTCGTCGTTGCTCGCGCTTTGGCGAAGTATGACACTAACCTGCACAAGGCATTCCTTGATTACGACCGCGCACTGCTCGTCGCAGACGTGCGCTACAAGGAAACGCACAAGCCCAACTGCCACGGAAAAGCACGGGCAAAAAGGCAAAAATCGTACCGTTAAAGGTGAACCACCATGATGATACCCATACGATGCTGGAGCTGCGGAAAACCCATTGCACAACTCTGGGAAAAGTACCAGGAACGAATTGAGAAAGGCGAAAACCGCAAGAACGTCCTTGACGACCTCGGCATGGAACGCTACTGCTGCCGCGCGACCTTCATGGGACAGGTTGACCTCATCGACACAGCAGGACAATTCAAGAAATCGTGAGCATGACGCCTTTCGTCATCGCGCTCCTGACGCTGGCGCTTGGTCCAGCAATGTTTTCTTTTTTCAGTTATGTGGTATACAAGCGTGAGCCGCACAAGAAATACCCGACCGGCATCACCGATGCAGTTGGTGACGTTATCCTGCTGCCTGCGTTCAACGCGATTGTGTTCTCTTCAGGCATCACGTTCACTCCGGCAGGCACGGTCATTGCCGCAGTGCTCGCCCTGCTCGTAACTGCGTGGTTCCTGGTGTACCGCAAGGACAGGGCAGAGCACAATGACTGGTCGCGCCCTGCAAAGCACTGCTTCAATGCAGGCGGCTGGTACCACCTTGCATTCTTTGCCGTGCAATCCTTCATCATCTTCGCAGGACTGCTGTCCTTGTACGCAAATCTGCTCATCTGGCTGCCGGTCGGCGGATTTTTATTGCTTGCCATTTATCGTTTTGCTGTGCAAATCCCAAAGCTTAAATGAACATGCCTCCTCAAAGAGCACATGGCGCACAATGATGTTGAAGTGGAACTCAAGTTTCCTGTTGATGCCACCACATTCGCTGCTTTGCGCCAGAAACTCCAGCAGACTGCGTCTTTCATCAGCACCAAACAGGAAACCGACGACTATTTGACGCCTGCGCACCGCGATTTCCTCAAGCCCGAATTCCCCTATGAATGGCTGCGCGTGCGCAATAAGGAAGGCAAATTCATCCTCAATTACAAACATTTTCATCCTGAGAACGTCAAGCAAACCACGCATTGCGACGAGTTTGAGACAGAAGTCAGCAAGCCAGAGCAGCTGCAAAAACTGCTCAAATCGCTTGACTTCCGCACGCTCATCACGGTGCGCAAGACGCGCGAAACCTTCCGCACAGAAGGGTTTGAGTTCGCGCTGGATACGGTTGATGAGCTCGGTCATTTTGTGGAAATAGAAGCGCTCAAGGACTTCGGCGGCATCACTGTAACACGCGACAAGCTCTTTGCCGCTGCCCGCGAGATAGGAATCACAACTGAATCAGACCTGCGCGGCTATCCGTTCATTCTCATGCAAAAGAAAGGACTGCGTCTATGATTTTCATCATCGAGCATCTTGACCCGAAAGTGTGGAAGTGGTCATTGCTGGAATACAAGCACATTTCTTCCATTGTGGGCAAGGACAATCTCTGGTTCACGAATGTGCAGTCAGGGAACAACCAGCTCAAGAAGTTCGGCAAGGTGTTTGCGCAAAGCGTCACGAAAATGAAGCTTTCGCGCGCGTGCATCCTTGAATCCACAGGAGAACAGACGCTCACGCCTATTGACCGTGAAAAATTCTCGTATTTTATCTTTGGCGGCATTCTCGGCGATTATCCTGAAGTCAGCAAGTCGCATGTCATCATCAAGGGAATGCCAAAAGCAGGACTCAGGAATCTCGGCAAGGACCAGATGTCCACCGATACCGCAGTTCTCGTTACCAAAACCATCCTTGATGGCACTCTTTTGGACAAAATTCTGCTGCAAAAAGGCATTGAAATCAAGGTCAATGACACTGAATGCATTGACCTGCCCTATTCGTACGTCCTGAAGAACGGCAAGCCTATTCTTCCGCCAGGGCTTGTGGAAATGCTCAAGAGCCAGAAAACCTTTTAAACACCTCTTCTGCAGTTCTTGTCGGGATGGACCAACGCTCAATCGTTCCCAAATGGCAGGCTCGCTGGGCAGAAAAAGCCATCTTCAAAGCAAAAGACAAGAGCAAGAAGCCGAAGTTCTACAATCTTGAGATGTTTCCGTACCCGTCAGGCTATGGCCTGCACATGGGGCACGTCAGGAATTATTCCATCGGCGACACCATTGCGCGCTACAAGCGCATGTCTGGCTTTAACGTGCTCTACCCGATGGGCTTTGACGCGTTCGGTCTGCCGGCAGAGAACGCAGCCATCAAAAACAAAATCCACCCGAAAGAATACACAGAAAAAGCCATTGCTTCACTGACCGGCTCATTGAAGCGCCTCGGGCTCGGCTACGACTGGGACAGGACACTCGCAACGTGCTACCCTGACTATTACAAGTGGAACCAGTATTTCTTCCTCAAATTCCTTGAGAAAGGGCTTGCGTACAAGAAAAAAGCGCCCATCAACTGGTGCCCGAGCTGCGGCACCGTGCTCGCAAACGAACAAGTTGTTGACAACAAATGCTGGCGCTGTGAAAGCAAGGTCGAAATCCGTGACCTTGAGCAATGGTTCTTCAAAATCACTGAATACGCCGACGAGCTCCTGAAAGACATTGACACACTCAACTGGCCTGAGCGCATCAAGGCAATGCAGCGCAACTGGATTGGCAGAAGCACAGGAACGCTCATTGAGTTCAAAATCAAGGACTCTGAAAAAACACTGCCGGTCTTCACGACAAGACCTGACACGCTCTTTGGAGTCACGTTTGTTACATTGGCTCCCGAGCACCCTGTCGTGCACGAGCTTGTGCACGGCACTGCGCTGGAGCACGACGTCAAGACATTCACGAACAAGGTCGTACTGGAAGAAAAATTCTCGCGCGCGGCTGAGGACAAGGAAAAAGAAGGAATGTTCATCGGCAGGTATGCCATCCACCCGCTTACCGGCAAGGACGTGCCTATCTACATCGCGAACTTTGTCTTAATGGACTACGGCACGGGCGCAGTCATGGCAGTTCCTGCACACGACACGCGCGACTATGCGTTCGCCAAAAAGTACAACATCCCGATTGTTGCGGTCATCAAGCCAAAAGACAAAGAGCCGCAATTGCCGTACATTGACGACGGCGTTTTGTTCAACTCAGGCCACTTTGACGGCCTGCCCAGCCAGCAGGCAAAGCACGACATCACGGTCGCGCTTGAGAAAAAAGGCAGCGGCAAGGCAACCACGAATTACAAGCTCCGCGACTGGCTTATTTCCCGCCAGCGCTACTGGGGAACCCCTATCCCTGTCATTTACTGTCCGCAGTGCGGCACGGTTCCTGTTCCTGAAAAAGATTTGCCGGTCAAGCTGCCGGAAAAAGTGCAGTTCACCGGGCAGGGCAACCCCCTTGCAAACACGCCGGGCTTTGTGAATACCAAATGCCCGAAGTGCAAATCGCCTGCAAAGCGCGAGACAGACACCATGGATACGTTCGTGGACTCAAGCTGGTATTTCCTTCGCTACTGCTCCAACAAGGAAAAGAAACAACCATTCCACCCTGACAAAGTCAAGTACTGGATGCCGGTAGACCAGTACATCGGCGGCGCAGAACACGCAGTCATGCACCTCTTGTACGCACGCTTCTTCACCAAAGTCCTCAGAGACCTCAAATTACTGCACTTCAACGAGCCCTTCAAGGCACTATTCAACCAAGGAATCGTGCACAAGAACGGCGAGCGCATGACCAAAAGCAAAGGAAACGTGGTCTCGCAGGAAGACGTTGAGCAAAAATACGGCATTGACACGGCACGCATGTTCATGCTGTTCGTCGCAGGTCCTGGCAAGGACATTGAGTGGAGCGAAGAAGGAGTGCAGGGAAGTTTGCGCTTCCTTCAGCGCCTGGACGTGCTCTTTGAAAAGCCCAAAGCAGCCAAAGCAGACAAATCCGTCGAAAGCAAAGTGCACAGCACGCTCAAGGCAGTGACTGAATATCTTGATTCATTCGAGCTCAACAAGGCAATCATCGCGCTCATGGACTGCGCGGGTTTCATGGAACACAAGGCAGACGTGCATCCGAAAGCGCTTGAATTGTTGACGTTGATGCTGTCGCCGTTCGTGCCCCACGTCGCCGAGGAATTGTGGGAAAAACTTGGCAAGAAGCCGTTTGCCTGCACGCAAAAATGGCCCAAGGTTGACAGCAAGAAAATCAATCCTGAACTCGAATGCCAGCACGCGCTGTACGAAAACCTCAAGCAGGACATCAACGGCGTCCTGAAGCTCACCAACATCCTGAAGCCCATGGCAGTCAAAATCTTCATCGCAGACCAATGGAAGCACGACTACTTCAAAGAAGTGCGGGCACAGTTTGAAAAAACCAAGAATCCCGGCGAGATTATCAAGCACTTAATGCAGTCAGCATTGCGCAAGCACGGAGACGTCATCAGCAAAATGACGCCGAAACTCATTAACGAGCCCTCACGCATCCCGCCAGTGATTCTCGGGCAGAAAAAAGAACTTGCCGCCTTCACCGCGGTCAAAGACCAGCTTGCCAAAGACTTCAGCTGCTCAATAGAAATAGCCAAAGAACAGGATTCTCAGGAACAAAAAGCAAAGAACGCGCTGCCGGGAAAACCGGCGATTGTGGTGGTATAAATCACTTCTCAGAAGGCGCTCTGAACAAAGCGCCAAACAAACAATCTCAAAAGGTGAGCTTTATCGTATTCCTTGCCACATAATCTCGAATGCCAGTCGCTGACTGTCTGCAATTTCCTTGTTTTCAATAATCATTCCTACTGGTTCTTTTTCTGTGAGTGAGAAAAACGCGACCTTGTTGCCATAAATAAAGAATACCGCAGAAAAATGTTGTCTAATAATTTTGTATTCGAGCAGCTCTTTGGTTATTGGTGGGCCGTCAAGAATCAGTTTGCATCGTATTCCTGCTTTTACGCGACGCTCAACAAAGTGTGGGAAATAAAAACTAAAAAGCTTCTTTAAATTATTCACGTTTGAGAGCGCAACAAAATCCTTTCTGGCGTTTAGAATATCCTCAAATATTGTTTTCATTCCTTCTTTCCCTTCGTAGAGTGTAATGGCTGGTTTTTTAGGCGCAATTTTGTATAATCCTTCCAGATCAGGCAATATTTTTTCGATCAATTCCTCTTTTTCCTCGAGAAAACTAAGAAATTGTTTTGGTCGAGCCGCCTCAAAAAATTTCTTCTTTTCCTTGATTACATAGCTTACCAGCCCTTTTTCCAGCAAGGATTTAAGCACTTCATATGTTAGAGTGCGGTATGTTCCTGCTTTTTCCGCGATTCTTGTAACAGACGAGCTTCCCAACTGCAAACATGCGATATAGACACGTATCTCGTTATCGCTAAGTCCGTATTTCTCAAGTGCATTGCGGATGTTTTCTTGAACCATACATACTTAGGATATTCTGCACTTTATAAAGTTTGTCATAAAATCTTGACAACAAAGGTTTAAATGCGTCTAAGTTATCACCAGGCTGTAAAGAATACTATGGGGGTAACATGGTTAACATTAACTCAAAAAAGGAAGCTGCACTCAAACTACGCGAAATTATTTTTAGGGCGGGGTATGGGGGGCATCGGGGTCCTGGAAACAAGTACCCGTTTGAAAGATTAAGTGCGGAGCTTAAAAAATATGGTTCCGGCGACATTACGCTAAACCATTTTCAGAGGGCTATTTATGGTTATACCCGGCCAAATTTTGCAAACGCCCTCTTTGAAGCATTTAATGAATGCATTCCTGCTTCCGAAGAAAACGCATTGTGCGATTTTTGGTACTGCAATGTATCAAATTGGTCTTTCGGTCGGCGCCTTGAGTCTATAGTTAACAATCCAGCAACAAAAGAGATATGGGAAATCGGACCCTCAACGATTGTTGCAGGCCGAGACAAAAGTATTGCAAAAATTGTGAATATCGCATTAGGACGTGGAATAGATTACTGGTTTTTTAATAACGAACATAATGAATTAAATACTTTTAGAAACAATATTATTAATGGTCGTATCGAGTGTGATAACAGTGAAAATTTACACCTTATTCTTTCTCCGCCTTGGGTTCAGCTTGTTCCGCTTTTGTTAGTTAATCCTCAGGCATACAATCCGCGTTCATTCTCAATCGGACCGTGCGGGAATCGATGCTGGCCCTCTGAACTTAAACGAATTGATGATGACGACTATCGTGTAGAGTATCTCAAAAGAACGCTTAGTGAAGTCAAACACGAAATCAAAAAGGGAGAAACGTATGAAATGCCAGGTTACGGTAAATTCGGCCGATTTAATACCTTGCCAAAGAACCCCTAGTTTGTTGAAGGACTCTTGAAAAGAAGCAGCGGGCAAATACGCAGAAATCATCACGCAGTCTTCTTGGCATCGCTTGCGGCAGGAATCCTGTTTTGCGTTCCGAGTTCGTATCCGTACGCATACGCGGCGCTTATGCCTTCTATCGCAGGTCTGCCTTCCATTGCGTTCCTAAAACCGATTTCGCGCGCGTCATTCGGATGCGCAACCTGGAGGACTGCTTTCTCCAGCAGAGAAACAAGCAGAGGGTCTGCGCCCTCAATGCCTTTGTCAGTCACGACAACGCTATCCAGCCCGACCGCAACCTTGTTACGCTGCTCGGTCGGGTTGATGACGAGCGTGCCGTTTTCCCAACGGAAATCATAACTCAGATTTGAGTTTTCTTTCGCGAGCTGCGATGCCGCGAGCAATGCCAAATCCTGATAGGACTGCTGCATGATTAATGAGCACGCCGCAGTGCATATAAATGTTGTGAAAAGAAGCACGGCTCACGCGAGAAGCACGCGGAGTCCTTCAACATTCTTGAAGCCTTTGTCCAGCGTGAGCAAGGGCAACTGGTGCGTCATGCACGTGGCGGCTATGAACGTGTCAATCTTGCCCATATTTTTCCCCTTTCGCTTAAGCGACAGTTCAAGCGACGCGCTTTTGCGCGCGACATCCGCGTCAAAGGAAAGAACGTGCACTGCTTTCATGAAATCCTCAAACTGCGCTGTTTCCTGTCCCCGGGCGCCGTATAAAACTTCGTGAACGCTGAGCGCGCTCACTCCGACCGCCTCATCGGCAATGCTTTTCCTGACTTTTTCCCCTTCAGCGCTGCCGCGAAGCATTGCAATGATTGCCGAAGAATCAAGCATAATCATTGCCGTCTCCCGAAGAACCGCTTCTGACGTTCGGCAGACTCTTTATCAAAGCGCGCGCGGTGCTCCTTGATGTTCCTCGCGAGTTCATCCGCGAACTCAGGCTTATCTTTCCACATGCCAAAGAACTTCGCCGCAGCGCCCACTTTCTCCTTGGACAGCCGCAAGATGACATCGCTGAAGCTCTCATCTCCGTACTTCATTGATTTGAGCGCCTCGTACGCGTCTTCGGTGATGGTCAGGGATTTGATTACCATAGGTACACTTAAGGGTACCCTTATATTTAAAGCTTCTGGCATGCTTCTGCAGGGCGCATGCACGGTTTAAATATCTCACGCAAGAATGTCCAGTGGATTTTTGGGAACATTGTCCCGTCGATAAAATACGGCAAACTTTTCAAATGTCCAGTGGAAAAAGCGGCAGGCGCGCAACCAAGTGGACATAAAGAAAAACAACCAGTTTGACCCTCTTCCTTCCTCGGTTCCGCTACCCCGCAAGCATTCACTCTTGCAGTTAGCTCTGCTCGGTTCCCCGCCTGAAGCGATTCCTACAAAAGCAACCCTGCAGGACAGAACGTCAACGTCCGGAAAAGGACTGACTGCATCTCCTTAGGCCGCTCTGGCTGCTTCTCCTCACCGTGAAGCCGATTTGTGATGACAGGAGACGGCTAACCTCCCGGAAGAGCCTGCCGGGACGATATACAGATGCGGGCTTTTAAAATGTTGTGATTCAGGGGGCTTAGTAGAAAGTCGTGGTGAAGATGGCCCCTATGTTGTAGGCGATGAAGCGCGAGTTCATTTCTGCGCGCTGCATGCGCGCAGTGCGAGCACGGACGTGCGAGCCAAAGAGCCTTTTGACTGCG
>Ga0247727_10004696_pt1 | contig 28708 bp, 16 predicted proteins | sample WisWelCaveWW1625_FD_202498 | JGI IMG/M metagenome (GOLD analysis project Ga0247727, IMG submission 202498) | Biofilm microbial communities from Wishing Well Cave, Virginia, United States - WW16-25 | ecosystem: Environmental > Aquatic > Deep subsurface > Groundwater > Cave microbial mat | place...
CGGCCGGCGAATTCTTCGTGATCGGCGACACGCGATTCACGCTCGACGACGCCGCCGCGGACGACTCCGCACCGAAGCCGGAGATGGAATACACCTTCTCGGTCGAAGACTTGAACAAGGTCACGTTCAGCGACCCGGATCTGCGGATTCGCGTGCTCGCCGACTTGCCGAAAGCGATCGCCGACGCGACGAACGACGACGATTTGTGCCGGCGCATCGTGGCCATGCTGCGGGCGGGCGTGGATAGTTCCGTCGCGGCCGCGGTCGTCATCCTCAAGCCGACTGGCAAGGGGGACGAGGTCGAGATGGACGTGCCGCACTGGGAAGGCGTCGGATCGCTGACGCAGACGTTTCGCCCCAGCTTCCGGCTCGTCCGCAAGGCGCACCAATCGCAGCACAGCGAAACGGCGAGTTGGCAGGCGCGCAACCGCACCGACGCGAACGAGATGACGGTGATGCAGGGCGTGGACTGGGCGATTTGCACGCCGGTGCGGTCGCGTGCCTGCGCGGGCTGGTTTTTGTACATCGCCGGCCGGTCGAGCGGCGGGCTGACGCGGCCGACCGCGCCGCGCGGCAACGACCTGCGCAGCGACGTGAAATTCACCGAACTCGTCGCCTCCGTGCTCGGCTCGCTGCGCGAAGTGCGCGCGCTGCAACAGCGCGAGTCGAAGTACAACCAGTTTTTCTCGCGGCGCGTCGCGGTCGCCATTGCCGGCCGAGATCCGGACGAAGTGCTGCGCGAACGAGTCACGGAAGTCGTCGTCTTGTTCTGCGACCTGCGCGGATTCTCCGCTGAGGTTGAGCGGGCGGAGAAGACCGGCGACCTCATCAGTGCCTATCACCGCGTGCGCGACGCGCTCGGAATCGCCACGCACCACGTGCTCGAACAGGACGGCGTGATCGGCGACTTCCACGGCGACGCCGTGATGGGTTTCTGGGGCTGGCCTGACGAGCAGCCGGACATGGTCGAGCGGGCCTGCCTGGCCGCGCTGGGCATTCGCCGCGAGTTGCGCCGCATCGCTCAGGAACACGGCCACCCGTTGGCCCATTTCGACATGGGCATCGGCATCGCGATGGGTCAGGCCCTCGCCGGGCGCATCGGCACCGAAGACCAGGTGAAAGTCACCGTGTTCGGCTCGATCGTCAATCTTGCGTCGCGCCTCGAAGGAATGACGAAGTTGCTGCACGCCCCCGTGCTGGTCGAAAAGCGCGTCGGCGACTTCGTCCGCGCGAACCTGAGCCGCGACATCGTGCGCTGCCGGCGGCTCGGCACTTACTTGCCCTACGGCCTTGACGAGCCGGTCGAAGTAATGGAAATCCTGCCGCCCGCCGCGGAATTCAGCGAGCTGACCGAAGGCGATCTGAATTCCTTCGAGCAGGCGGTCGATCAGCTTCAACTCGGCGACTGGGACAAGGCGCTGAACCTGTTCCACCGCGTGCCGCCGTCGGACCGGGCCAAGGATCTGCTCGTCACGCTCATCTACAGCCACGGCCGCCGCCCGCCATCAGACTGGGTCGGCAACATCCGGCTGGAACGGAAGTAGGCTGCGTTGCCCCGCAGCCCGTCGGCTTTTCATCGACCTGCGCACTTCCTCGAAAGTGCCGTCGGCAGACGGATTCTGAACATTATTTGGTTGCTTAAGCAGTCAGACACCCTAAATTACCAAATCGTCATGCCGATGTGGCATACCACGCGTCCGAGATGCTATCCCACGCGAGCGAGATGGCTTCTGACGCGTCCGACGTGGCATCTCAAGCTGCCGATATGGCATCCCACGCGTCCGAGATGGCATCCCACGCGAGCGAGATGGCATCCCACGCGAGCGAGATGGCTTCCCACGCGAGCGAGATGGCTTCCCACGCGTCCGACTTGGGTTCTCACGCGAGCGACCTGCGATCCCACGCGTCCGACCTGCCATCCCACGCGAGCGAGATGGCTTCCAATGCGTCCGACTTGGGTCCTCAAGCGATCGACCTGGGTCCGCAAGCCTCCGACGTCGGATCAAAGGCGACCGGCCGAGGACCACAGGCGAGCGACTTGCCGCCGCGGGCAAGCGACTTAGTGTTAGGGGTTCGAGTCCGCCGCCGGAGCCTGAGCCCGCTTCAAGAGCTGGAAGAATTCGCTGTCGGTAGTGAGGATCAGCCGCGTGTCGCTGCCGATGGCTTTTTTGAACGCTTCAAGCGTGCGGACGAACGTGTAGAACTCGCCGGCCTCGTTGATGGCTTCGGCGTAGGACCGGATGATCTCGGCGTCCACTTCACCTTTCGTCTCGTTGGCCTTCTGTTGGCCTTCGCCTTCGAGGCGCTGCACTTCGGCGTTGGCGCGGTTGATGATTTCTTGCTTGGCCCGCTCGCCCTCGTTGATGTACAAACTCGCGATCGAATTCATCAGCGCGATCTGTCGATCAAACGCGGCCTGGCGCACGGTGGGCACGAAATCGACCTTGGCGATGCCGAGGTCCACCAGTTCGACGCCGCGGCTGCCTTGCGTGGACGTGGCGGCGGTATCGGACAGGTCCGATTCGATGCGGTGGATCGCGTCCGCCTTGATCTCGGCAAGAATCTTTTCGCGACCGAACCGGATCTCTTGCGCGGCCTCCGGCACGGCCTGCGTAATCTGGTCGAGCGCAATGCCGAGCGTGCGCGGGTCCACGCCGAACGTGTGGGTCAGCCCGCGGTTGGTGCTTCGCACGAGTTCGCTCAAATCGTACTGCGTGATCGCGTCGCGCATCGCGCCGCGGACGAACTCCGCAACGCGTCGCTCGGCGTTCGGCACCTCGCGCAGCGTCTTCACGAAGCTGATGGGATCGTTGATTTTCCAGACCGCCCAGGGGACGACGTTGATCTTCTTGCCATCCGCGGTGGTCAGGTCGGGCAGTGCGTGGCCTGGCCCGCCGCCCCAGAATTGCAACGTCTTCGGCAGCTTGCGCACCTCCTGAATGAACGGCGTCTTGAAGTACAGGCCCGGTTCGGTGCGAGCGACCACCGGATTGCCGAATTGCAAGACAACGGCCAGTTCGCGTTCATCGACCGTGTAGCAAACGGCCGGGGCAAACAGCGCCGCCACGATGAGGGCAAGCACGGTGAACACGGCGGTAGCACGTCCTTTGTTCAGTGTCATTATTTTCCTGCCTTTCTTGCGGGGCTGGTGCTCGGACTCGATGTGGTGCTCGGACTCGGGCTGGTGCCGCGACTGGGACTGGCGATCGGACTGGATTCGGTCCCCAACTGAAGCAGCGGGACCAGGCCGCGCAGGTCAGCGTCGATGATCGTCTTCGGCCCGGCGCCGGCGAGCACTTCTTCCATGGCCTCCAGGTACAGGCGACGGCGCGTGATGTCGGGTGCCTCTTTGTACGCGCGGTATTTGGCGAGCAGCGCGGCGGTTTCACCCTGCGCTTCGGCGCGGCGCCGATCGGCGTAGCCTTTTGCCTCGTTAATCAGTTTGTCCGCGCGAGCCTGGGCCTGCGGGATCATTTGATTTCGTTCTTTATTCGCCTCGTTGGTCAGCTTGTCGCGCTTCTGGATGGCTGCGTTGACATCGTCGAAGTGCGGCTTGACCTGTTCCGGCGGCGTGACCCGCTGCATCTGCAGACCCGTGACCACCACGCCGCACTTGTAGCCGTCGAGCACTTTCTGCGTCGCTTTTAGCGCCTCCGTGCCGACTTCCTCGCGCTTGGTCGTGAGGATCTCGTCCATCGAATAGTCGCCAATCAGCCGGTGCATCACGCTCCTGGCCACGACCTCGATCGTGCTATCGATGTGCCGCTGGTCGATGCTGAAGAGGTAGTCATCCGGTTCACGCACTCGCCATTGCACGGTCCACTCGACGACGGCGGCGTTCAGGTCGCCGGTCAGTTCGAGGGCCTCTTCCTCTGGCAGTTGCGACCGGGAGCTGCGGGCGGGCCGATCCTCCGCAGCCTCGCGAGTGAACGGCAGCCGCAAGCTGTTTTCCTCCGTGCTCACGCGGTTCGCCGAGTCCACGAACGGGATCATGAAGTGCAGGCCCGGCCCGTTAATCGGTAATTTTTTTTTGCCGAATCGCAGCACGACGGCTTGCTCGTGCGCCTTGACCGTGTAGAAGCCTTTCCACCCAAACGTGAGCAGCAAGAGCACGACCAACGCGACGGGCGCCAGTCGCACGATTTTCTCCCAAGGAACATCCTGCGGCTCAAATTGACTACCACGAAAGCCTCGAATTGCCATGAGCGATCTCCTGATGGATTGGCTGAGCGTCAGCGTGCTCAGTGATTTCACCGCGCGAAAGTTCAACGAACTCGGCGACGCAACGAGAACGACTGCGATTGTATCAGGGTGCCAGAGAATGGGCATCCTCTGCGAGCCGAGCGGAACGGCCCGCGCAATCGTTACAACCGATGCGCGTCGCAGAATCGTTCGTTGCGTTGGCAATCGGGCATCCGGCATTGCACGCCGCTTCGGTGTTCGGCCGATGCGGATGAAGCGGCCTAACAGACATTGCGCGATAAAGCCGGTGGCGCGAGCGAGAAGTCAGAATCCGTCGTCGAGTGTCGAAAGCCATCGGAATCAGCGGGGAACACGTTCATGGCAAAACGAAAGCGGACGGGACTTGTGGCGCGGGGACGGTTCGGAGGACTCGCCGGTTGCGCGGCGTCGCTAATGGCCGCAGCCGTGGCGTACGCCGATGGACCGGTGAAGCTGGTCGGGCTGGTGCCAATCGACGACGCGCAAGAACCAGCGACGCAGCCGCCGAGTGCTGGTGGAGAAACGCGCCAGCCCGAGGGTCAGGATATTATGCAGGTTCCCCTCGAGCGACTGGCCGAGCAACCGGTGCAGGTTCCCTCGCTGGAGCAGGTTGTCACCACTGTCTCGCGGCAGGAAAGCACGGTCGGTCAATCGCCCACGGCCGTATTCGTGGTCACGAACGATATGATTCGACGCTCCGGCGCTACGAGCATTCCCGAGGCGCTTCGCATGGTGCCCGGTTTGCAGGTGGCCCGCATCGACTCGAACAAGTGGGCCATCGGCTCACGCGGTTTCACCGAGCGATTCGTGGGCAAGATGCTGGTTCAGGTCGATGGCCGCACTGTCTACAACCCGATCAACGCGGGCGTCTACTGGGACACGCAGGACCTCCTGCTTCAGGACGTCGATCGCATCGAAGTGATCCGCGGGCCGGGCGCGACCGTGTGGGGCGCCAACGCGGTCAATGGCATCATCAACATTATCTCGAAAGACGCGAAGGACACGCAGGGCGGCATGATCTTCGGCGGTGGCGGCACCGAGGAACGCGGCTTCGGCGGGTTCCGCTACGGTGGCAGGAGCGGCGACGACGTCAATTATCGCGTGTGGGGAAAATGGTTCGAGCGCGACAACGGCTTCAATCCGGGCGGCGACGCGCGCGACGACTGGCGTCAGGGCCGCGGCGGCTTCCGAATGGACTGGACTGCGTCGGACTGCGACACGATCACGTTGCAAGGGGACCTGTTCGAGGTCACTTCAGGACGACGCGACTCGCGTCCCATCGATCTTGCACCCGACTTCAGTTTCACTAACACCGAAGACGAAATCTCGACCGGCGGCGACGTGCTCGCGCGGTGGCACCGCGAAATCGCCAAGCAGTCCGATTGGACGTTTCAGATTTACTACGATCGTTTTCAACGCCACTCGACGGAGGATTTATTCGCGTTCGACATCAACACGCTCGACGTGGACTTTCAACAGCAATTCCCGCTGACGTGCCGCCAGCAAATCGTTTATGGCTTGGGCTATCGGCTGAATGACATGGCGTTCGAGGGCAGCACGTTTGACAACGGCTTCTCGGTCGGGCCGTCGGGCGAATTCACGCGCGACACGGATCTCTTCAGCGCATTTGTGCAGGATGAGATCACGCTCGTAGACGAACGGCTCTCGTTCACCGCCGGTTCGAAATTCGAGCACAACGACTTCACGGGTTTCGAGGTTCAACCAACCGGCCGCGTGCTCTGGACGCCCGATAAACGGCAGTCGGCCTGGGCATCGGTCTCGCGCGCGGTTCGGATACCGGCCCTTCTCGAAGACATGGTCGAGGTCGGCCTGCTGCCAACGTTTCCGACCGAATTTCCACCAGGCACGCCGTTGCCGCCCGGCACTCCGGTCTTTCCGCGCATCGTGCCGAACCGCGATCTGGATGCGGAGGAGTTGATCGCGTACGAATTGGGATATCGCGCGCAACCCACGGATGCGTTTTCTTTCGACGTCGCCGCGTTCTTCAACGATTACGATAGGCTGTTCGTCTCGCAGGCGCGGCCCGCGTTGGCTCCGGTGCCGCCGCCAATCGTGCTTCCGCTCCGACAGGAGAACGGTGACGGCGCGGAAACGTACGGCATCGAACTAGCCGCGAATTACAAAGTGACTGAGTGCTGGCGGCTGTACGGTCAATACACGTTCCTGCAGATGCAGATTCATCCGCCGGGCCCGGAGATCTTTGAGCGGCGAAGTCCGCACAATCAGATCTACGTTCAGTCATCGTGGGACCTGCCGTGTGATCTGGAGTTCGATCTGATCGGCCGTTACGTCGATAACCTGCCCGACTTCGACGTCGACAGCTACGTCGCGCTCGACGCACGTCTCGGCTGGAAGCCGTGCAAGAGCGTGGAAGTGGCGGTCGTCGGACAAAACCTGCTCGACGCGGCGCACCCGGAATTCGGCTCCAGTCCGCTGCTGCGTAGTCCGCTCGTAGAAGTCGAGCGCGGCGTCTACGGCATGATCACGCTGAAGTGGTAGCGCGGCGGAGACGCATGCGAACGACCGATTCCCAACGTTGCGTGCCATTCGGCCATGCCGTAAGCTCGATTGTCGGGGCTGCCATGATTATTTCACGCACCCAAGTGACGTTGCTCATCCTCTCGGTCGCGCTGGCGACGCTGCCGGCCCGCGCCGTCGCGCAACAACCGCCGCCCGTCGATCAGCAGTATCCGCTGAAGGCCGCGTATCTCTTGAATTTTGGCAACCTCGTCACGTGGCCCAAAGAAGCGTTCGACCCGAACGAGCCGAAGTTTGTCATCGGCGTGCTCGGCGCAGATCCATTCGGCGCGACGCTGCAACGCATCGAGCGCGAGAAGACCGTGAATCAGGCCGGCGTCGGGCAGTTGAAAATCCGCGTGCACCGCTTCAAATCCATGGACGAGTATCAACCGTGTCACATGCTTTTCGTGTCGTCAGCGGCTGCCGCGGGGCGCGACGGCGAAAAGGTTGACGACCGGCTGCAGGCCGCGATGAAGAAATTGGCGACGACGAAGGACGGACACGTGCTCTTGGTCAGCGACACGCGCGGGTTCGCCCAGAAGGGCGTCGCGATCAACTTCCTCATCAATCGTCAGGACAACGCCATCAACATCGAGATCAACCGGGACGCCGAGCGGCGTGCCGGTCTGTCGATAAGCTCGCGGCTGCTCGGACTCAGCATTGTTCAGGTCATCGGAGACGAGAAGAGGGACGACGAGGGATCGAGATAACATGCAATCGTTTCGAGACGTCCCGATACGAACCAAGCTGACGGCGATTCTCACCGTTTTGGTCAGCTTGGCCCTGGTGCTGGTGTGCGCGGCGTTCGTCGTCAATGACGTCCGCATGCTGCGGACTTCGACGGCGAACCACGTGTCGGCCCTGGCCAGCGTGCTGGGCGCCAACAGCGAAGTGCCGTTGCAATTCAGCTCGCCGACCGACGCGGCGCTGGTCCTGTCGTCGCTGCGGCTTGAGCCAACCGTCGTCGCCGCGTGCGTCTATGACGGCGGCGGCAAACTCTTCGCCAAGTACCCGGCCGATGCGAGCCACGTTTTCCCAGCGACGCTAGGCCCGAGCGGCGCCAAGGTCGCCAGCGACGGATTCATGGACGTGTTTGAACCGATCGCGCCGGACGGCACGACACTCGGAACGGTGTACCTTCACGTCAGCATGGAGCAGCTTCTTCAGCAGATTCGCAAACACGTGTTGATTGCACTGGCTGTGCTCGTTGGCTCACTTGCCGCGGCGGTTCTGCTGGGCATTCGTCTGCAGCGAATCATCTCCGATCCAATCCTGCAGCTCGCGAAGGCGACCGAAACCGTTTCAACGCAGGCTGACTACTCGATACGAGTGCAAAAACGAGGCAACGATGAACTCGGCACTCTTTATGACGCCTTCAATTCCATGTTGGCCCAAATTCAACGAAGGGACGGAGAGTTAGAGCGGACGAATGCCGAGTTGGCCAATTCGATCAACACGCTTCGTGAGCGCGCGGTGGAACTGGAAAACGAAATTGCCGCGCGCACGCGGGCTGAAGCGGACTTGCAGCAACGTGCGAAGGAACTGGAAAGTGAAATCGCCACGCGAAGGCGGTTGGAGGCGCAGAACGAGAAGATGTTCGAGCACATCCTCAACGTAGGTAAGGTGGTGGGATCTGAACGCGGTGAATCGCCGGGCCATCGCGCGCAACTCCCGACACACGACGGCTTGGGGCGTCTCGGACAGTACGAACTGCTCGAGAAGCTTGGCCAGGGCGGAATGGGCACGGTGTACCGAGCGATGCACACGCTGCTCAAACGGGTCGTGGCCCTCAAAGTGCTGTCGGCGGAGTGGATGCACGACGCGAAGGCCGTCGCTCGGTTCCTTCGAGAGATGGAAGCCGTTGGAAAGCTGGACCACCCCAACATCGTGCGAGCCAGTGATGCCGGAGAAGCCGATGGTGCCCACTTTCTAGTCATGGAACTGGTAGACGGTGTCGACTTGGCGAAGCTAACGGAAAACCGCGGGGTGCTGTCGATCGCCGATGCGTGTGAGGTCGTCCGACAGGCTGCGACCGGATTGCAACACGCGCACGAACACGGTTTGGTCCACCGTGATGTCAAGCCCTCAAACCTCATGTTAACTTCTGCCGGCAAGATCAAGGTGCTGGACTTGGGTTTGGCACGCCTGTACGGTGACCACGGCACCGGCGCGGAGTTGACGAGCAACAGTCAGATTGTGGGCACGCCTGATTACATGGCGCCCGAGCAGGGATTTGGTTCACAAGTAGTGGATATTCGCGCGGATGTCTACAGCCTCGGTTGCACGCTTTACAAACTTCTCGCAGGTCATCCACCGTTTAGCGGCCCGCCGTATTGCACGGCACTCGACAAGTTGCTGGCGCACTTTGAGAAGTTGATTCCGCCGATTCGCGAGTACCGGTCCGACGTTTCGCAGGAGCTATCGACAGTGCTGGAGCGACTCTTGGCGAAGAGTCCTTCCGACCGATTCGGTGCTCCCATTGATGTCGCGAGGGCGTTGCAACCATTCGCCGTCGGATGCGAGCTAACGCAACTGGTTTGTGCACTCGACAGCGGGCAGGCTGACTGCGGCCCACACGACGGTGCCGCGACACCAGTGAGCGGTCTGCATTCAACACAGCAACTGAGAGTCTGATCCTGATGACTCGCAATCCGCGACTGTTGGTTGCCGCGGTGTCACACAAATCGTAACCTGATGTTGAAGATACGAACTATGGCAACGCTTCGTTTGCTTTTGATGATGGTCATCCCGCTGGCACTTGTCGGCAAGGCGAGCGGCCAATCGCAGCAGCAGCAAACCAAAATTACGCAACAATACAAGATCAAGGCGGACTGGCTCGGTGCCTTCGGGGGTTACGTCAAATGGCCGGAGGATGTGGCACCGAAAGAGACGTTTGTCGTCGGCATTTTGGGAGGCAACGCATTCATCGAACGAGATCAGACAGGCACGGTGCATGACTACCTCGCAGAGATTGCGACTAAGAAGGTCGGCGGAAAGCGGATTGTGGTGTATCAGTTCAATTCGATTGACGACTATAAGCCTTGCCACGTCTTGTTCATTTCCCCGATCCCGGCGGCGGGTCGACAAGCGGACAACGTCGACGAACGATTGAACGCGGCGATCGCAAAGTTAAAGGAGCTGAATTCGCAACACGTGTTGCTTGTCAGCGACACGAAGGGGATGGTCTGGAAAGGGACGACAATCGACTTCTTTTACAACCCGGAAATGGATCGAGTAAATATGCTTATCAACCGCGACGCGGAGGGCCGCGCCGGCCTGACGATCAGTGCCGAAGTGCTCTCGCTCCGTGTGGTGAAAACGGTCACCGACACGGATAAAGACAAGCCTGCGACGGACAAGAAGAAGAGGGACGCGGAGTCGAACTGACATGCGATCGATTCGAGACGTCCCGATTCGCATCAAGCTGACGTTGCTACTAATCGGTTTCGCCAGCTTGGTGCTGGTGCTGGCGTGCAGCGTGTTCGTCGTAAACGACGTGCGCATGCTTCGTCGGTCGATGGTTGATCGTCTCAGCGCCTTGGCGAACGTTGTCGGGGCCAGCAGCCGGGTGGGGCTCGATTTCGATCAGCCGGAAGCAGTCACACGCGCGCTGAAGCCGCTCAGCGCCGAATCGACGATCGTGCTGGCCGGCACATACGATGCGGACGGGAGGATCTTCGCCAAGTATCCCGACGACGTCATTGACTCTGCCCTGCCGACCACGCCGGGTCGGGTCGGTGTCACATTTGGCGACAGCGGATTCATCGACCTGTTCCAACAGATCCCCGGCGACGGAGACCGGCCGCTCGGCACGGTATATTTGCGTGCAAACATAGAAGAGTTGAATGCGCAAGTGCGGCGACATCTATGGACGTCGGGCGCGGTCCTGCTTGCCGCCCTCGCCGTAGCCGTGTTCGCAGGGGCCATTCTACAACGCGTGATTTCTAAACCACTTCTGCGGCTCGCCCAGGCGACTGAGCGGGTTCGCGTCACTTCCGATTTTTCAATCCGCGTGGAGAAAGAGGCCAACGACGAACTGGGCGTGCTCTGCGACGGGTTCAATGCGATGCTCGCGGACATTCAGAAGCGGGACGCGGAATTGGAACAGCACCGCTTGCATCTCGAAGAGTTGGTGCAGGAGCGGACCCGGAGCCTGGAAGTCAAGAGCGGCGAGTTGGTGCAGGCCATTGACGGGCTGCGCGTGGAGATCACGGAGCGGAAGCGGGCGGAACAGCGGCTGGCCGCGCAGCACGCGGCGACGCGCGTGCTGTCCGAGTCCGCGACGCTGAGCGAGGCGGCGCCGCACATTCTCGAAGTGATTTGTGAAGGCCTCGCGTGGGATCTCGGTGCGATCTGGGAAGTGGATCGCCAAGCAAACCTACTGCGGTGCGTCGAAACGTGGCATAGCTCGCGAGTGATCGTTCCGAAATTTGAAGCGTCGACTCGTGAACGCGGCTTTTCGCTCGGCGTCGGACTGCCCGGCCGCGTCTGGGAAAGCGGTCAGCCGGCGTGGATCGCCGACGTGACGCAAGACACCAATTTCCCGCGAGCCCCAATCGCCGCCGAAGAAGGTCTGCACGGCGCGTTCGGATTCCCGATCCTGCTCAACGACGAAGTACACGGCGTGATCGAGTTCTTCAGCAGCGAAATCCGCAAGCCGGATGATGAATTGCTCGAAATGATCGGTAGCATCGGCAGCCAGATCGGCCAGTTCATCGAGCGGCGGCGGGCCGAGGATGCGGTGCTCAAGGAACGGTACCTGCTGCACACGCTCATGGACAACGTGCCGGACACGATCTACTTCAAGGACGCGAACGGCCGATTCACGCGAATCAACAAGGCCCTTGCCACGCGATTCGGCCTCGCCACGCCCGCCGACGCGGTCGGCAAAACGGATTTTGATTTCTTCACCGAGGAACACGCGCGTCAGGCGTCGCAAGATGAACAAGCCGTGATGACGTCGGGCCAGCCCGTGGTCGGCAAAGAGGAGAAGGAAACCTGGAGCGGCGGCCGCGAGACGTGGGTCTCGTCCACCAAAATGCCGTTCCGCGACAAGGACGGGCACATCGTCGGCACGTTCGGCATCTCGCGCGACATCACGCGGCGCAAGCGGGCCGAAGCGGAACTCGAGCAGGCCAAAGAGGCCGCCGAGTCGGCCAGCCGCGCCAAGAGCGACTTCCTCGCCAACATGAGCCACGAAATCCGCACCCCCCTCAACGGCATCATCGGCATGACGGAACTCGCGCTCGACACCGATCTCACCGCGGAGCAGCGCGAATACCTCGGCATGGTCAAGTCGTCGGCCGACCACCTGCTGGAGGTCATCAACGACATCCTTGACTTCTCGAAGATCGAGGCGGGCAAGCTCGACATCGAGCCGATCGACTTTCGCCTGCGCGACAGCCTCGACGACACGCTGGCCACGCTCGCGATGCGCGCACACAAAAAGGGACTCGAACTGGCCGACGACGTTCGCTCCGACGTGCCGGACGCGCTGGTCGGCGATCCCGGCCGGCTGCGGCAGGTTGTGGTGAATCTCGTCGGCAACGCGATCAAATTCACGGAGCGCGGCGAGGTGGTGGTGCGCGTCGAGATTGAATCGGCGGCCGACGGCGCCGTCTGCTTGCACTTCGCCGTCAGCGACACGGGCATCGGCATCCCGCGCGACAAGCAGGACCGGCTCTTTCAGGCGTTCTCGCAGGTCGATACTTCGACGACGCGGCGCTACGGCGGCACCGGGCTGGGGCTGGCGATTTCATCGCAGCTCGTGCAGATGATGGGCGGACGGATTTGGTTGAATAGCGAGAGCGGCTGGGGCAGCACGTTTCACTTCACGGCGCGGTTCGGACTGTCCAGCGCCGCGGAGACCCGCTCGGTGCTCGGATTCGAATCGTTGCACAACCTGCACGTGCTCGTCGTGGACGACAACGCCACGAACCGGCGCATCCTCCAAGAAATGCTGACCAACTGGCGCATGAAACCGACCGTCGTCGATGGCGGTCCGTCGGCGCTCGCCGCGCTGGAACAGGCTCAGGCCGCCGGGCAGCCGTTCGCGCTCGTTCTGCTCGACAGCATGATGCCCGAGATGGACGGCTTCGACCTGGCGGAGCGGATTCGCGAGCGGCCGGAATTTGTCGGAGCGACGCTGATGATGATCTCGTCGGCCGACCGGCGCGACGATGCCGACCGCTGTAGGCAGTTGGGCGTGTCGGCGTATCTCACCAAACCGATCCGGCAGTCTGAACTGCTCGACGCGATCATGACCGCGCTCGGCGCGTCGGTCGGTGTCGAGGACCGATTGGTGCTAGCGCCCAGTTACGCCATCGCGCGGGCCGAGCGAAGCCTGCGGCTCCTGCTGGCCGAGGACAACGCGGTCAATCAGAAATTGGCGATTCGCCTGTTGGAAAAGCGCGGCCACTCGGTGGTGCTCGCGCGCAACGGCAAAGAGGCGATCACGGCACTCGACGCGCAGCCGTTCGACGCCGTGCTCATGGACGTTCAGATGCCGGAGATGGACGGGTTCGAGGCGACCGCGACGATCCGTCTCAGAGAAAATGCGACCGGTAAACACACGCTGATCGTCGCCATGACCGCGCACGCGATGAAGGGCGACCGCGAACGCTGTCTCGCGGCCGGCATGGACGGTTACGTTTCGAAGCCGCTGCAACCCCATGAACTTTTTGCGGTCGTCGAACGCCGCGCGTCCGGCGAGAACCCGGCGGGCGCCGCGACGGCCGTCGCCGAACACACCGCCGCACCGCTCGATCGGCACGTCGCGCTCGGCCGCGTCGGCGGCGACGTCGCTCTGCTCAAGGAGCTGCTCGAATTGTTCTCCGAAGAATGCCAACAATGGCGAGCGGACATTCGGCGTGCAATTCACGAGCGGGATGCAACCGTGCTGCAACGCACCGCGCACACGCTCAAGGGGGCGGTCGGTAACTTTGGGGCCACCGCCGTCTTCGAGGCCGCGCTGAGACTGGAAATGATGGGCCGAGATGGTAACCTAGCCGGCGTCGAGGAGGCGTTCGCACGATTGCTGGCGGAACTGGATCGACTCGAGCCGGCCCTAACCGCTCTGGCGGCGGAACCCGTCGAGTCCTGAAAATGCAACAGGGAGTGAATCATGGCCACCGTACTCGTCGTCGATGACTCGCCGGTCGATCGTCGTCTTGCGGCCAGCCTGCTGGAAAAACGCGGCGGCGTTCAAATCGTCTATGCGGAAGACGGCCAAGCCGCGGCGACGGCGATCGACCAATCGCCGCCCGACCTCGTGCTCACCGACATGCAGATGCCGAACATGAACGGACTGGAACTCGTCGAGCACATCCGCAAACGGCATCCGCTCGTGCCCGTCATCCTCATGACCGCGCACGGCAGCGAGGAACTGGCGATCCAGGCTCTGCAAAAAGGCGCGGCCAGCTACGTGCCGAAACGAAATCTCGCGGACGATCTGGTCGCAACGGTCGAGAACGTTCTCGCCGTGGCCAACGCCGATCGGCATCACCGCCGAGTCGAGGAGTGTCTGACTCAGATCGAATCGCGCTTCGTGCTCGACAACGACCCGTCGCTCATCACGCCGCTCGTCGGCCACATCGAATCGGGGCTGACTCGCATGGGTCTGTGCGATGAAACCGGACTGATCCGCGTCGCGATCGCACTGCGCGAAGCGCTGGTCAACGCGATCGAACACGGCAATCTCGAAGCAAACTCGTTCCTTCGCGAGGGCGACGGGCAAAATTATCGCGAACTGGTCGAGGCCCGCCGCGGCGAATCGCCGTACCGCGACCGCCACGTGTACCTCGTCGTGACGGAATCGCGTGACGAGGCGGCCTACGCCGTGCGCGACGAAGGCCCTGGCTTCGACCCGTCGATACTGCCCGACCCCACAGACCCGGCCAACCTCGAAAAGGTCAGCGGCCGCGGCCTGCTCCTGATCCGCACCTTTATGGACGAAGTACACCACAACAGCGACGGTCGCGAGATCACCATGATCAAACGACGCGACTCGTTCAGCGGCAACTAATCCGGAGTGCGCATGATCAAAGTTCGCGATCTTCGCGTCGATTACGACAACCTGTGCGCGGTACACGACGTGTCGCTCGAGATCGGGCCGGGCGAGGTGTACGGCCTGATCGGCCCGAACGGGGCGGGCAAGACGAGCACGATGCGCGCGGTGGTCGGGCTGATTGAGCCGACCTACGGCGAAATCGAAATCTGCGGCGTGGACATTCGCGAGAAGCCCGAAGACGCCAGCCAGATCATCGGCTTCATGCCGGACTTCCCGCCGGTGTACGACGACTTGATGGTCTGGGAGTTCCTCGACCTGTTCGCGGCGAGCTACTGGATCGCGCCGGCCGAGCGGCCCGGCGTGATTGAGCGGCATCTCGAACTGGTCGGACTGACGGAGAAACGAAATTCACTCGTGATCGAGCTGTCGCGCGGCATGCGGCAGCGGCTCGTGCTGGCGAAGACGCTCTTGCCCGACCCGCAGGTGCTGCTGCTCGACGAGCCGGCGAGCGGCATGGACCCGAACGGCCGAGCCGATCTGAAGCGGGCGCTCAAATCGCTCGCGGCCGACGGCAAGACGGTGCTCGTGTCGTCGCACATCCTGTCGGAAATGTCCGAATTCTGCACGTCGGTCGGCATCATGGAGAAGGGCCGCATGGTCGTGAGCGGCAAGGTGGACGAGGTGATGGCCGAGGTCATGGGCGAAGGAACGCTCGTGGTCGAAATCGTCGGCGAGTCGGACGGCCTCGATTTCATCGTAGCCGGCAACGAGCGGGCCGGCGCGATCAAGCGGCAGGACAACACATTTCAATTCCCGTTCCGCGGCGACGCGACGGCGGCCAGCGAACTGCTCGCGACGATCGTTCAAAGCGGCTTCCGCGTTGCGTCGTTCTCGCGAAAACGCGAAGGGCTTGAAGAACTCTTCCTCAAAGTGGGCGCGAAGGAGCTTTCCTGATGAATGCGGTGGCCGGCCTGTACGACAATCCGATTCTGTGGAAACACATTCGCTCGCGGCTGCGCCCGCAGCACCTGTACCCGTCCATCATCGTCGTCGTGGTCATTTGCGGCATCATCGCGTGGGGCGGCGACATGCTCAACGGCATGAGGAACGGGCGCGTGTTCGGCATCCTGCTGTTCGTGCAGTGGGGATTGCTGGTCGTCTTCGGCACGTCGCAGGTGGCGACGGCGGTCGCGCACGCCAAGGATTCCGGGATCCTAGACTTTCACCGCGTGTCGCCGCTGCCGGCCAGTTGGGTGACGACGGGATTCCTCTTCGGCGCGCCGATCCGCGAATACATCTTGTTCGCGTGTACGCTGCCGTTTTCCATCGTGCCGGCGCTGATGGGCGTGCCGGGAGCGGCGGGGCTGGTGACGATTTATCCGGTGCTGTTCGTGAGCACCGTGCTGTATCACATGCTCGCCGTGTTGTTGGGTTCGGTGTCGAAGAAGCCGCGCGGGGCCGGCTCGCTGGCCGTGGTCATCGCGATCTTCACGCACATGGCCGGCGGCTGGTGGAGCATGCTCGGTGGCGGCGGCGGCACCGCGGGACTGCTCACGGTCATCCCCGCGTACACCGAAGCCACGCGGAGTTTCGACCCGCGTATGCCCGTGCTTGGATTAGCCGTGCCCGGATTCTTCGGCATGGAAATGCCGCTGTTCGTGCAGTCGCTCATCTACCAGTTCGCGCTGCTGGGATTCGTGTACGCGGCGGCGGTGCGCAAGATGCGATCCGACCGCGCTCACGCCTATTCCAAGCCGCTCGCCACGGCCTTTCTCATCACGGTCGCCCTGCTCAGTCTCGGCTCGCTCTGGAGCACCAGCGCCCCGCGGTGGATGGGACGCATCTCGTCGCTCTGGACCGTGGTCGCAATGCTCTACGTCGTGGTCTTCGCCGCGGTGCTGCTGACGAATTCCGTGACGCCCACCGCGAGCGAGTTCGCGAACGGCATGCGCCGCGCGAACAAGCACGGCCATCGCCGCCTGGAGCCGTGGCACGACCTGGCGCTGAATCACTGGGCGACGCTCCTCTTCTGCGGCATCGTTGCGGCGGCGGCGGCGTGCGCGTACTTGCTGCTCGCGCTGCCCAACGCGCCGACCGGCTCCGTCTGGTTGCCGACGCTGGTGGCCGTGCTCGTCGTCGCCTACTTCGGCAGCGCGCGGCAATACTTCGAATTAGCCTTCGGCAAGCGCGGCACGCCGTACTTCTTGCTGTTCCTGTTCTTCGCCTGGCTCGTGCCGATCATCCTGGGCACGATCATCGCGTGGACGAACTGGGGCGAAGACGCGTCGCTGGCCATTCTCAGCGTCAGCCCGCTCGTCGGCATCGGCACGGCCGCGGGCGGGGAAGACTTTCGCGGCGCGCTGCGCGTCAGCCAATCGACGAACATCCCGTTCAGCCTGACATTCACCATCCTCTTCACCGCTCTGGCGATCCAAGCCCGCCGCCGCGCCGAGGCGAGCGTGCGCGCGGCGTCGCCTGCCGTCTGAATCCTTGCCGATCGGAAACGTCCGGCCGCGTGAGTCTCAACGCGACCCTGGATTACTTGCCGACAGCCTCGACGGCGAACACCAGATCACCGGTGCCGACGTTGCCCGCGCCGTCCACGATGCGGACCATGACGACGTGGCTGCCGGGTTTCAGGTCGGCGAGCGTGAACCGGAATGTCTCGCTCTTCGAGTCGAAGATTTGATCGACCGGGAAGATTTTGGTCCACGAGCCGGAATCGATCGAGTAGCTCGATCCGACGATGCGGGTGAGCGAGTCGTTGCCGCGCACTTCGCAGACGAATTCGCCGGGCTTCGCGTCGCTCGCTTTCACTTCGACCCCCGGCGGCGTGTGATCGACTGCGAATAGGGCACTTTCGCGCGAGCCGGTGAGCATGCTGTCGGGCGGGTTGTCGGCGCGGTCGGCGGCCTCGATGCGAACGCGGTAATAACCGTCGGGCACCGAGTCGGTATCCCACTCGAATTCTTTTTTCGTCTGCTTGTCGGGCAGTTTCACCCAGCCCTTCCAGCCCTCCTTGCGAATGGAGAGCGTGTATTCAAGCTCGTCGTTGTTCGGGTCGCGCGAGTCCCACTTGATTTTGAGTTTCGCCGTGCGGCTCGAACCGTCGCCTTCGCCCACGTCGGGCACGTCCACCTTGGTGACTTCGGGCGGCAGGTTCACGGTCATGTAGCGGACCATGACGGAGCGTAACGTGGGCGATAGTTCGGCGCGGGCGGATGCGAGCGTGGCGCGGAACTGAATGAATCGCGAGGCCGGGCAGGGCACGGTCGCGGTCTGCGGGTCGATCTGTTCTTGGGACCAATCGGTCCAGGTGTCGTCGGGCGATTTCACGTTGCCGGACCGCACGGCGAGCGTGACGGTGGTGCCGTCGGGCGCGTCGGCCTGCCAGCGGATCGCGCCCCAGCGGCTGATCATGCCGGCGTCGAAGACTTGCGACTCGAACGTGCCCTTCGCGGCGTAGCCGGTCGTGAGCGTGAACAGTTTGCCGGGGTCGCCCGCGCCGATGATGACCGTGCCGTCGGGCCGCCGCGTCATGCACGTGATCACGCCGTGATCGAGCCGCGCGATTTCGCTGCGTTCGCGATTCTGATCGTCGAGATCGAACAGTTGCCCCGACTGGCCGGTGCCGACGAGCAGTCGCTGGTTCTGCTGCGCGAGGCTGAGCACGAGCACGCGATCTTGAAAGACCTCGCGCACGCTGCCGTCCGGGCTGATGCGGAAGATTGCGTTTTGGCCGGGCTGCGGGCGTTGCGTGCTGGCCGAACTCGCTTGGCCGCCGTCGGACGCGGGCCGCGTGGACGGCGTCGTGCCGGTCTGCGTCTTGGTCGGCGCGTCGGATTTTTCGGACTTCGTGGACGACTCGAATCCCCCGCCCGACGCGCCGGGTATGCCGGAGCCGGGCATGGGCGGCGGCAACAGTCCGCCGGGCGGCCGGCCGGGCAACTGCTGAGCGGGCTGGCTCGTGCCGGCGTACAGCGTGCCGTCGTCAGCCGCGAGCAGCGTGTGAATTTCATCCTGATTCGCGTCGTACACGACGAAGGCCTTGCCCTGCTGGCTGATCTTAAAAATGAGTCCGTCGCCGTCGCAGCCGGCGTAGAGCGAGCCGTCCTTCGCGAGTGCCAGCGACAGCATGTGGTTTTGCTTGGCCGCGAACAGGCTCGCCCCTTGCCCGTCCGGCGCGATCTTGAAAATCTCCGCCTTCGTGCCGGTCGCGGCGTAGAGCGTGCCGGCCGCGTCGAGCACGATTTTCCAGACGTAGCTTTTGCCGGTCTTGAAGTGCGTCGTCTGCTTGCCGTCGGCCGCGATCTTCAGCACCAGGCCGCCCGGCGCGGTGCCCGCAAACAGCGTCCCGTCCGGCGCGATCGCGAGCGTGAACACGTGCTGCTCGTCCGAATCGAACAGCAGCGACGACTTGCCGTCCGGCGTGACTTTGAAGATCTTGCCCTCTTCGCCCGTGGCAACGAACAGGTTTCCGTCCTTGTCCTGCACCATGTCCCAGACGAACGCGGCGGCGAGGTCGCTCCACGGTTTCAACTCGCGGCTGAGTCGAATCTGGCCGCGGTCGCTGATGACGACGCCCTTCGTCTTGCCCTTCTCGAAATCCTGCGGCGTCTGCTGGCGCCACGTGTCCACCTTGCCGGCCAGCGCGGTCGCCACGACGCAGCAGGCCAGAATCGTCAACGCCACGGTTTTGAACTTGCCCATTTGCTCCTCATTCCTGTTTGACTAGACCGCGACTTCATCTATTGGCTGATGCGTTTGTCGGGCACGACGTTGAACTGCAGCACCTGCACGCCCTGCACGACGAACGGCGTCTCGGTCTTCGCGACAAGTTCGGACCGAATCGGCAGCGTGCCGGTGCGGCGGCGGCTCATCAGGATGTTGGCCATGCCGGCTGGCAGGTTCGGCATCGCCTGGCCTTCGAGCGAGACGCCCACGTCGCGCGTCATCACGCGCAGGCACAAATTCGTGCGCCGCTCGGCAACTTGCAGTTCGAGCACGCGGAACAGTTGGTCGAGATCCTGCGGCTGTAGCAGGTGCGGCTGGTTTCGCAGATCGGCTCTCACCGAATTCACGGCGTCGCACACGACCGCGACATACTGGCCGGGCGGCAGATTCGCCGGCAATTGCAGGCTAATGTCCGCGTGCTTCGGCGCGCCTTTGTACGGCTCAAGCTCGACATGCGCGACGAGCTTGTCCCCCGGTTCAAGCACGTCGGAGCCGAGTCGCACCTTGGCGATGTCGGCCGAATTGCGGCCGTCGATGATCTCGGTCGTCGATCGAATCGATTCGATTTCCACTTCGCCGAACGGGTTCCGCGCGATCGCGCTGAGCAGGTTCGGCACAATGCCGTACGCCGCCATCGGCGCGAACGCGCCGGAAATCTGATCGCCGGCGTACACGTTGCTGATCTCGATCGGCTTGCGGCCCTTCACCTGAATCGTCGTGTTCACGGCCATCGTCAGCTCGTCGGGCAGGTTGCCCTCCGTGTCGATCGCGCCGACGAGCACGTTCATGACCATGTTCGCGAACAGTTCCTTCTGCGGCACGATCTCGACCTTGTAATTGTGCGGCACGGGCTGGCCCTGCCGCTTGATTGAGATTTCCATCGGCACCATGCGCGGCCGCGCGCCGAGCCGCCCGGCGACGCACGTGCTCACGTCCGTGTCGATCACGCCGACCGTCTTGAGCGGCGAGCCCATCTTGAAACTCACGGTCTGCCGCGGATACACCACGTGAATGTAGCCGGTCATCATCGGGAACTCGCACTTGCCGAGCGACATCATCGGATGGCCGAATCCGTAAACGCGGTCGCCTTCGACGTGCGTCACCGTACCGACGCCGGAGATGTCGAAGTCGCCCGTGACCATCGCGATCACGAGCGGCGAGCCGGGTTCGAGCGGCCGGTCGCCCTCCGCGGCGATGATGTCCGCCGACGCATCGCCGCTCATCACCGGCATCATGTCGAGCGGCTCCATTAGATCGCCGAGCATCGACAGGCTGCGCGGCTGAAACCCGGAAACCGCCACGGGCATTTTGATGCGGCTCATACCGAGCACCGTGCCGGCTCCGCCGAGCGCGGTCTGCGGGCGATTCACCAGCGACGGCTGAAATTCGTGTTCCCAGATTCTGACGTCCGGCACCGGCCTGACTTCGGGCAGCGACGACGCGGGGCGAGCACCTTGTGCGTCAGCGAGATAATCCTTGCGAAGGTTGCCGGCGAAGCCGACCATTTGCGCGAACGGCGTCACGCCGGCGATCGGTTCCTTGCCGAACGGCCACGCGAATGCAACGGCGCCGAGCAGTTTGCCTTCGACGTAAATCGGGCTGCCGCTCATGCCGGCGATGATGCCCGTGTGCTCGAGCTTGCAGCCGCTCAGTCGCACGAGGATCGTGTCGCGGCCGGGGCTGGAATTGCGTTGCACGCCGAGCACTTCCACGTCGAACTTGACGATGTCCGTGCCGTGCAGCGTCGTCTTGCCGAAGCCCTTCATTCCTTCTTTGATGTCTTCAATAGCCCAGTAGCCTTTCGCCGGCGACTCGTCGTCGGCGTGGACCGGCGCAGCGACGAATCCAACAATTGCGACCAGCGAAACGAGAAGGGCGCGGCGAAGACGAGCGGCTCGGATGGGCAATGCAGGAACCTCCACGAGGGTCGCGCGGGCATGTCTACTGAAGTATAGAGTCGAACTATTGGGGCTGACAAGCGTTCTGGCCGATCGGTCGGTGGGGCGGGCGGCATGCGGCACGGTGGCTCGTCAAAGCGAGTATAGCTCGCGATGTGCCTGTCTGCGGCGCGGTGCGTGCGCGCGGATCAATGCGGTTGTTCGGAATTTGACGGCGCGGCCGATTGCCGCAGCGGCGTCTTGTGGCGGCGCCGCCAGCTTCAGCGTGGAACATTGAACACGATGATAGTCTCCGTGCGCGCAGTCACTACAGGGAAAACTTCCACAGTGACATGGCTGTTTTGCCGAGTATCCACTCCTTGTCGTCGTCGTCGAGCCACGGCCAGTCGTGCCGCACGAGGTCGAGCGAGCGTTTGTAATCGACCGGTTCGGCGGTGCGGACTTCGGGGATGAGCGGGAAGTTCGAGCCCCACATGAGCCGGTTCGCGCCGAAGACGTCGATCGCGCGACGCACGTAGTCTTGCACGTCGGGGTACGGGTAGCTCAGCCGCGAGTGATCGCAGAGCAGCGACACTTTGACGAATACGTTCGGCAGTTGAGCCAGCTCGAAGAAGCCGGCGGCGGACGGATACGGCGGCGATTCGGCGAGGTTCGGGTGGCCGAGGTGGTCCACGATGAATGTCGTTGTCGGAGAGGCGCGGGCTGCGCGGCGGATCGCCGGCATGTCGGGCATGCGAGCGAGACACTGTACAGAAACGCCTAGTTCGCCGGCGGTGGCGAGCAGGCGATCGCAGGCTCCGGCGAGCACCTGTTCGCGGCGACCCGGCTCGTTGAAATGGATGCGGACGCCTTGGGCCAATTCTTCGCGCAGCATGCGGTGCAGCCGATCAGGCGCGTCGGCGACGGCCGGATCGATCACGCCCAGGAGCGCGAACCGGCCGGGGAACGCGGCCGCGCGGTCGTGATGATAACGATTGTCTTCGCCGTACCACGGCACTTGCACGTTGAGCGCGGCCGCCACGCCCGCTTCGTCCATCAGCAGCACGAGCCGCTCGCCCGTGCCGTCGAGCGGCGGCAGCGTCCAATCGAGCCACGGCCGGTTCGGAAACCGGACGCCGTCTTGATGCCACAAGTGAACGTGCGCGTCGATGACTGTCATGAAACTTCAACTTAGCTCGCGCCGCGGTCCTGCCTGGATTCGGCGAATTGCCGCTCGTTGAATCGCCACATCCAACTGCCCCAGAAGTAGCCACCGATCGGAAATAAGATTAGCGCCAGACCAAGATCCCACACAAAGTGGTCGAAGCCGCGCTGTGCCGCCATGAAGATCGAAAAGAGAACCGCCGTCCCGATGCCCCAGATCAGCACGCCGAGAATCAGAATGAATCTGAATCGACCTCGCTGTCGTGTAATGGCCCAGCGGGCATGCTGCTTTTCTGTCATCTTCGCCATAAGCGAATTCCTCCGCGGCTAACGTGACTCAGATTCGCGCCAGTCCACACTGTTCAAGCCCAGTGGCCACGAGTATCGTACCGCTTGAAGGTGGAATTCCCAAGCGTCAACTATTTCAATTGCGAGCGAATCTGGAGGTGCAAGTCATGGCGCGTGTTCGAACGGAGTTGCACAACGAACACATGGTTTACGTGCTCGAAGACACGGCGGCTGGCAGCTCGGCGCGGATTCTTCCCGAGTTCGGCTTCAACTGTTACAGCTTTCGCACGCGCGTGGACGGCCGTGAGTGGGAGCTGATGCGGAGCGACGATAAATTCGCGGATCAGCCGGCGCGGGCGTCGGCGAACGGGACGCCGGTCCTGTTTCCGTTCCCGAATCGAATTCGCGGCGGCCGATTCGAGTTCGGCGGCCGCACGTTCGATCTGCCGAAAGACAAACGCGGCGTGCACGCGATCCACGGTTTCGTGATCGATCGGCCGTGGCGCGTCACGGCGGTCGCAGGCGGCCCGGCGCCGAGCGTCACGGGTCAGTTTCAATTGTCGCAGGACGCGCCGGAAATGATCGGTCGGTGGCCGGCGGACTTCGTGATCGAAATGACGTACCGGCTTGAACTGAATCGGCTGACGAGCGTCGTGCGCGTGATGAATCCTGACTCAAAGCCGCTGCCGTGGGGGTTCGGCACGCACCCGTATTTTCGTCTGCCACTCGAACCGGGCGGCGACGAATCGCGCGCGACGGTTTTCGCCCCGGTCGGCGAGCGCTGGGAGCTTGAAGATTTCTTGCCGACCGGCCAGCGGACGGCCGTGGCGGGCGCGACAGGACTCGACGGCGCGCGGCCGCTCTCGGAACTCAAATTCGACGACGTGTTCACGAAGCTCAAGTTCGACGCCGGCTGGTGTACCTGCCGCATGACCGATCGCGCGGCGGGCGCCGCAATTCATTTTCGGTTCGATTCGTTCTTCCGCGAGCTGATCATTTACACGCCGCCGGCTCGCGGGGCCGTTTGTTTGGAACCGTACACGTGTACGACCGACGCGATCAACCTGGAACCGCGCGGCATCGACGCGGGCTTGCGCGTGCTGCAACCGGGCGACTCGGCGCAAGGGACGATGGAACTGTCGGCCGCGGCCATCGGGTAAGGATTATTGCGGCGGCGCTTCGTGCGAGTCGTCGCGTTCGCTGGGCGGGGCGGGGATTCGGTCGAGGTCGGCACCGCGAGTGCCGCCGTCGGAGGCCATGCGGCTGCCGACGGGATTGAGTTTGAAATGATCGCGCGCGCGCTGTGCCGGCGCGGTGTCGCCACGCGATCGGGCGAATTGCACCGGCCCGCGTTCCTCTTTGATCTCGGAGCGATCCGGGAATCGCGACCACTTCTCCCAGTCGTAAACTTCCGACTCGCCGCTCAGCGTGCTGTCGATTTTCCAAAACACGTCAACGCCGTCGTAGTCGTTGTTCATGCCCTTCCAGCGCAACAGGCCGAGCAGTTCGCTCGCCGGCCGCGGACTCTTGAAGCGCAGCCACGGCGATGATCCGTTGCCGACGAAGACGCTGTCGATGGCGTCGATTTCCAGGCGCGGCAGCGAGCCGCGCGGCTCACCCGCCTCGCAACTCACCAACTCGCGCTCCGATCGAATCGTCGCGTGGCGAATCTCCAGTTCGTTGAGCGCGCCGGGCAGCGACCGCTCCATGCCGCCCGTAAGCGACAGCAGATTCTCGGCGACGTCGACCGCACAGTTTTCAATTTCGATGCGTGCCCGCATCGCCGAGTGCAGCCGCACAAGGCTGGTGCAGCCGACGGCGAACGAGTTGCGCAGTTGAATCTGCGGGCGCGCCGGGTTCACGTCGATCATCGGAGCCGTCATTGGTTCGTCGGCCTCCGCGGCCATGATTCGCAGCAGGGTCGTCGCCAGTCCGGCCGGTGACTCGAACGACGCCGTGCATCGCTCGATCGTCACGTCGGCCCCGCGGGCAGCGACGAGGCACCAACGTTCGCCGCTGACAGCCGGATCGGCCGCGATGCGAAAGTCCAAATCGCGCAACGTGAGACTGCCGCGGCGGATGTCGAAGAGTCGCGGCTCGCGGCCGCGCAACTCCAGCGGGTTCGCGAGCAGATTGATGATCGGCCGAAATCCCGCGGCCGCCCGAATCGTCAGGTGGCGATCGCCCAGTTCGATTGGCGGCTCGCGCAATTCGCCGTTGTAGCGAATCTCAATGACGGCCCCGTCATCCGCGCGGGCACAGGCCGCGGCCACGCTGCGAAACGGGGAGCCGCTTTGCGGATTCGGATCGACCACGAGCGCGTCGGTCCGCGGCGTTGCGGTGTTCTCCGCGGACGCGGTTGTCGCGGCGGTTGCCGAATTCGAGGCGTCACCGGTCGGCATCTTGTCCATGATCTTCTTCATGTCGAGCCGTGCCGCACTCGATTCGCCGGTGCCGGTAGTCGGTTTTTCGCCGCTTGGCTCGGCGGGGCGCGCGGTCGTCGCGTTCGGCTGATTGACGGCAACCGAGCTTGGTCGGACGCCGATCGGCGGCACATCGTCCGCCGCGACGGCGTAGAGCGGCCCCCACCCCAACACGTAGCGAGCGCCGACGGGCTGCCAATCGGCGTCGCGATCTTCTCTCGCGAGACGAAATGCGTCGGCCGCCTCCGTCACATTCTTACCGGCCGCTTCGGCCAGCGTGATTATCCACGGCGATTGCCCGGTCTCGACCGATTCTCGATCTTCGACGTCTTGCGACTCTTTCCAGTCGCGCAGTCGCGGGGCGACGGGCACGAGGTCGTTGCCGATTCGCGTCACGAAAAAGTGCTTGAGGCCGTGATAGAGATTGCGGCGGCCTTTCCAATCGAGCCGGCTGTCGGCGTCCACGCGGGCCAGTACGCCGGGCAAGGCCGCGGCGTGCGAGAACACACTCTCGCGGCAATGAACCGCGACGCGAGCAAACTCCAGATCGAAAATTGGCCCACCGCCACCGAACCACGACACGTTGGTAAGTCGCAACTCGGCCGCGACTGATTGCGTGAACCCGGCCGATCGCACGCGCACCGGCGCGCGGTACGGCAGCAGCGTACAGTCCATCAGGTCGAGTCGCGCGGTTCCATTAAGGAAAAACGCCCCGTCGCCGCCGCTGAAAATACACTCGTGCGCCGTGATCTTGCTTCTCGGCGCCTGGCCGTTCACGCCGAGTCCGCTGTCGAGTTGTGCGACCCACACGGCCGAGTCGCCGAACCGCGCCGCTTCGGTCGGCCGAATCACCTGGAAAAAACTGCAGCGCCGCAACGTCGCTTGCGATGATTCCAGCGCAAGCATCGTCATCGCGGGCGGCGCGTCCGAATCGGCCGTGATCTCGAAATGAATGCCGTCGAATTCGAGTTGCGATCCGACGAGCGAGAACATGTTCCAGTCGTTGACCTTCACCGATTGATCGTCGAAATTCAGGATGATGCGAGGCCGCGTGCCGGGCGCAGCGCGGACGGTGAGCCGCTTGCCCTCGATGCGGATGCCGGCCGTGTCGTCGACGCGGTGCCTCAGTTGCGGCCGGTGTTCGCCGCTCAACTCGATGACCGCCCCGGCCGGGGCGCGTTCAAGCGCGTCGCGCAGGTCGTCGTGCGGGCCGACCGAAATCACCTCCGAACCGGTGCTCGCCGTTTCCAGTTCGTTTGGCGCCGATACGGCTATAGGTGCCGATCGCTTGACCTGCGTCTCGCGCTCGTTGTTGTCGTCTTTTTTCGCTGTATTTGCGTTGGCGAGCGGTGGACCGGCCGAGTTGCCTCTTACGGCCACGACATCGCTGTCGCCATTCGGCTTTGCGGCGCTCGAATTCGCGGTACCGTTTGAGTTGAGCGGCGGCCGCTTGGCATCGAACTGTTGCCCGCCCGGCCATCCGTTCAGCGCCAGCACGGCAATGACCAGCGCCGCAGCCGCGGCCGCCCAAATGGCCAGCGTCGCGCGAGTCACCGATGGCCGCGACGGTTCCGCGACCCAGATCAGCCCTTCCGGACTGCTCGAACGCAGCCCCATGTCCGACGCGACGTCGAGCAGTTCGCTGAGCAACTCGTGCGGCGACTGGTAGCGCCGGGCCGGGTCCTTCGCCATCATGCGCATCACGATTTCGGCAAGGTTCGCCGGCACGAGCGGATTGGTGTGTCGCGGGTCCGGCGGCGAGTCCTCCTGATGCCGCAGCAGTTTTTGCAGTACGGTCCCTTCCGGAAACGGCGGCCGGCCGGTGAGCATGTGAAACAGAGTGCAGCCGAGCGAATAAATGTCGCTGCGTGCGTCGGCCGAGCGCGGGTCGCGGGCCTGTTCGGGCGAGATGTAATCAAACGTGCCAAGCGTCACACCGCTCTGCGTCAGGCCGCCGTCCGGGCGTCGCTCGAAGTTTCGCGCGAGGCCCATGTCCACGAGCTTCGCGCGGCCGCTCGGCGTGATAATGATGTTCGACGGCTTGATGTCGCGGTGCACGACCGAACGCACTCCGGCGTGCATTAGCGCGCCGGTGATTTGCAGCGCGTAATTCACGGCCTCGTGCGGCGGCAGCGGTCCGACTTGTTGGATCAACTCGCGGACGTTGATGCCTTCGACAAACTCAAACGCGATGAAGTGCAGCGAGCGATCTTCGCCGACGAAGAAAACTCGCGCGATGTTTTCGTGGTCGAGCCGCGCGGCCGCGCGAGCCTCGTGCTGAAATCGCGCGACGATCTCCGCGTCCTTCGCCTGATCGGGCGGCAGAATCTTCAGCGCGACGGGCCGATCGAGCCGAATGTCCGTCGCGCGAAACACCGCGCCCATGCCGCCGACGCCGATGTAGTCGTCGAGCCGAAAGTGCGCGAGCATCTCGCCCGCGAGTTCGCTCGCCATGAACGAGGCCGGCTCTTGCGGGATCGCCGAGGACGCGCGGAACGACGACAAAACGGTGGGCGGATCCTGGCCATTCGATTCCGACGACGCCGGCTCATCCGCGGTGCCGCCCGGCGACTTCTGAATCTTGGCTGACGACGGTTCAGCTTGGTTTTCCGGCCAGAATTCGGCCATCACTCAAGCTCAAAAAAAAGACGTTTGCCTTCCGTACGCTCACACAGCCTATCCGTGGCTCGGCTAAAAGCCTGCTTGGAAACAGATTCAAGATTTGCAGTCTCGTTTGAGACACGCACCACTATATTGACGGCCTGTTGCGAAGTCAACCATGTAGTTGCGAAGTTGTCACCGGGCGCGGCAAGGTCTCCGGCAGGATCGGATTCATTGAAGATTTCGGATGCACCAGGATTTCTACGTGCACCCGCGAAGAAAATTAGGCAGTACGTCGGCGACAGCGGCCCGCGCGAAACTTTTCACACGCTTGCGACGCAGGATGTGGACTTTCACGTGGCGGTCCGTGTAGATTTGCTTGATCAAACAGGACTCACATGCGGAGCCATCGTATGAAACGCTTTTCGATGATCGCCCTCTTCCTCGCCGGCGTCGCGCTCGCCGGCCGAGCCGGAACATCGTCCGACGGTGACCCACCAGGCACCCCGCGCGCGGTCGAGCTGAACGGCCACACGTTCACGTTGCCCGCCGGCTTTGAAATCAAACTCGTCGCCGGGCCGCCGCTTGTCGATCGGCCGATCACCGCAGCGTTCGATGGTGACGGGCGGCTGTACGTCACTGAATCATCCGGCACAAACGACAAAGTGGATAAGCAACTTGCCGAAAAGCCGCACCGCGTTGTGCGCCTTGAAGACACCGACGGCGACGGCCGGTTCGACAAATCCGTCGTGTTCGCCGACAAGCTGATGTTCCCCGAAGGCTCGATGTGGCTGGACGGGTCGCTCTACGTCTCCGCGCCGCCGTCGATCTGGAAACTCACCGACACGGAC
>Ga0247727_10004697_pt1 | contig 28707 bp, 27 predicted proteins | sample WisWelCaveWW1625_FD_202498 | JGI IMG/M metagenome (GOLD analysis project Ga0247727, IMG submission 202498) | Biofilm microbial communities from Wishing Well Cave, Virginia, United States - WW16-25 | ecosystem: Environmental > Aquatic > Deep subsurface > Groundwater > Cave microbial mat | place...
CTCGCCATTGACGTAAAAGCGCGCAAGGCATCCTGATCACACGCCGAGCGAGCGGAGCTTGCCGCGCACGCCCAGCGACGCCGCGGCGCTACGGCGGCCGGCGAGGGTACGCCAGCCGCATGACTACGTCCACGCCCTCGGCCCCCCTTCGAAGCAACTTCCCTGCCGGCGTGCCGATAACGACGGCATGCGCAGGGGCGGGCCGTCGGCGGATGCGTGAACCATAGTTTCTTCAACATCTGATGCCGGCGCGGCGGGCGACCTCGCGGACGACGCGCACCACCCCCACCAGATCCTCCAGCAGAGGCGCCGGCTCGCCGGCGTCGATCTCGCTCATCGACACGGGACGGTCGGGCGAGCGCGTGTTCGCCGGGAACGCGCGCCAGCGGGCGCCCTCGGCCGGCCAGACGGCTACCGCGCCCGGCGGAAGCGCGAGCAGTTGTCGCAACAGCTCGTCGTCCAGCATCCCCACGGCTCCGTCCCCGTGCACGATCAGCTCGCGGCCGAACTCCGAGTCCGACCGCGCGCGGCCCCCCGCCTCGGGCAGGCGCGACGTGCGCGGCTGCTCCGCCCCGCGGTGCCGGGCGCTCCACGCCGGCGGTGAGCGAGGGGGCGAGCCCGCGGTCACGTCGATCTGCACGATCTCGTCGCCGCGTCGCGCCAGGCGTAGGTCGATGGGGCCGTTCTCGATGCGCATGCGGCTGATCTCCTCGCCACGGAGGCCGATGACGACCGGCTCGCCGGCGTCCACCCGCTTCGCCATGGCCGCGAGGTAATCGCGCCAGCGGTCGTCGGCGGGCGCACCCATCGAGACGCCGCGCACCAGCAACACGAAGGCCGCGTGAACCACGACCAGGTTCCCGGCGACGTCGAGCACGAAGCCGGTGAGCAGCAGCAGGGACAGGCCGCGGGCGATCGCCCGGCGGCGTGGTGAAACGCCGCGAAGCGTCCCTAGCGCCAGCAGCGTGAGGAACAGGGAGAGCAGCGCCAGCACGCGACCGACGAGCGCCGGAGGTCTGGAAACTCCCAGCGTTACGGCGAGCAGGCCGGGGAAGGCGGCGACCAGCCCGGCCACCGCGAGCGTAGCGGCCGCCGCGATCAGCGCCGTTCGGTCACGGACGGCGAGTACGCGAGCGGGACGCACGGTCATCAGCGCGGGAATGCCCAGGAGCAGCGCGGCCGCGCGCCCGACCGACGAGACCGGCCCCGCGAGCACGCCCAGCGCGGGCGGAAGCGCCGTGGCGTAGCTGGCGAGCACGGCGCCCAGGCCGTAGGCGAGCGGCCCGACCGCGAGGCAGAAGATCCCGGTGCGGGCCGTGTTCGGCGCCGGCCCGGACAGCGAGGCGACCAGCACCCCGGCGATCGCGAGGACGAACATCGAGTAGATGTGGGCGCCCAGCCAACCGGGCAGATTCGCGACGATGGCCAGCCCGGCGAGCGGCAAGAATGCCGCCGACGTCAACGCGACGGATGCTCGTCCGACGGTCCCGAACCGCCGTGAGTCGCCGAGCAGCCCGTACACGCCCACGAAGGAAGTCAGCAGCGCGAGCACGCCGACGAGATGGTGCGTAAAACCGGCCAAGAGACCGATCGGCGGTCGGCCTCCGAGCAGCGCGAAGCCGACGCGGCCGACAAGCAGGTCGAGGACGACGGCGCAGAGCAGGGCACGGGCCACGCGATCTACTATCAGATTTTTGGCGCGCGAAGGCGTCGGACTGCGGGGTTAGAGTGGCCGGCTACCCTTTGGCTTTGGTGGTGCTCTGGCCGGCGATGAACCCCACGGGCGCCGAGGATCGTGGTGAGCAGGCCCGCGACGACTCGGCGTACGGGTGTCGTTTCCCGTCCTCAACAGCACCGTCGCGGAGAACACGCCCAGGCCCACGAGGGCTCCTTGACAGCGATATCTGGAGGAGCTACCAGAGATATCATGGCGCGAACGGTCGTAAACCTGAACGAGGACCTGCTGCGCGAGGCGATGCGCGAGTCGGGACTGCGGCGCAAGGTCGACCTGGTGAACGCAGGGCTGCAAGCGCTGGCTGCGCAGCGCAAGGTGCAGCGGCTGTTCCGCAAGCTCGCCGGACGGGTGGCGTGGGACGGCGATCCGGTCGCGATGCGACATGGCCGGTCCGGTCCTCGTTGACACCAGCGTCTGGGTGGACGCACTGCGCGACCCGAGGTCGCGCGTCACGCCCGGGATCGAAGCGCTGTTGGCGGGCACGGTCCGCCTTGCGACGACCGGCCTGATCGTCCAGGAAGTGCTCCAGGGAATCTCCGTGCCGGCCGATCTGGCACGCGTGGGGACGCTGATGCGCCACGTCCCCTGCCTGGGAGCGACCCGCGATACTCACATGCGCGCCGCTAGCCTGTACCGCGGGTTGCGTCGTGCTGGCGTGACCGTCCCGACCGTCGACGTTGTCATCGCCCAGTTGGCCATCGACCATGGCGTCCCCGTGTGGTCGCTCGACCGGCATTTCGCCCGCATCGCGCGGGCCAGCAGGCTGCGCCTTTACACGGCCCGGTAGCGCCGCGCCAGGTGAACGGCGTGTTGGCGACCACCGCCAGCGAGAAAGGTCGTCTTCATTCCACGTCGGCTCTTGAACCTGCTATCCAAGGCACCGCTTGGTGTTCCGATTGCCTTTCGTGCGCGTCTCAGGCCAGGACGCGCTGTGCGGTCGCACCTGACCGACGGTGTACAATATAAAGCAAACCATATTGACACATGCGGAGAGATCAGCTAGAACTCGTTTTGTGACCCGACGCCCCGAAGCACTCGTTGACGCGTTCTCCCGCCTGACCCCAAGCCAGCGCCGTCAACTTGCGGCCGGGATCGCGCGGCGGATCGACCGGCGCGGCCTCGTTCGCCGCGCTCTAGCGCGTTTGCTGGCGGACGCGCTGCGCACAAACTTGGACCACGAGGCGTCGCACCTGAGCCGGTTTCTCAAGGGCGACGAGGCCGGCTTGCGGCGCTACCTTGACCAGGGCCCCGGTCGCTGCGAGCAGTTCGTCGCGGCCGCCGCGCGGTTCCTGGACGTTTCTCGGGAGGAACTGCTCGGCTCCGCGCTTCGTGGTCGCGTGCCCGAAGCGCCCCATCCAATCCACCCTGCTTGGCCTGAGCTCGCGTCCGTCGATCCGTCCGAGATGTTCGTCGACGAACTGCCGGGCGTCGGCAGTCTCCAGGGGCTGATCGATCGAGTCGGCCACCTCTCGGAAGGGCAGGCCCTCTGGATCAGCGGGCCTGCCGGCATCGGCAAGTCGTCCTTGCTCCGGCACCTCGCGGCGAACGGCTGCGGCGTGCTGATCGACGCCGACGGCGTCCCGCCGCCGGACGGCGCGACCTGGTTGGTCGACGATCCGGCGGACCCCGTCTCGTGGCGCCGCCGCGGGCGCGATCGCGGCGCCCGCGCGGTGATCGCCGTGCGCGAGCGGCCCGGTGCCCCGACGGAGGGTGGGGCTCCCGACGCAACCGTAACGCTCGGCCCTTGGGCGCGGACCCAGGCGCGGCGCTATCTGGGACGCCTCGACGCCGCGATCGCTCGCACCGACGCTCCACGCCCGCCAACGGATCTCTGGGACTGGCTTTGCGCAGACGACGATCGAATGGAGTGGTTTGCGACGCCCCGGCAGCTTGGATATCTGGCGCGCTTCGCCGCGGAGGATCCGTCGTCGCTGGGCGATCCTCGCCGTGCCCACGATGTCCTTGTCGGCGCCCGACTCGAAGCCGCGAGACACTCGCTTTCCAGCGGCGACGCGCGCGTGGTCTTCGCTCGGTTCGGCCGTCGCGCCGCGGCGATCGCTGCCGCCGCAGCGTTCCGGACTGATCCGCCGACCAATCTGTACGCCGGCGTTCCGCGCGCCCAATTGCTCGACGCCTTGGCCGACATCGCCGGAGTTTCGCTCGCAAGCGTCGACGGCCGTCGTACGCTCGGGCGCCTGCTCGCGCAGTCGCGCGCGGCGGGCCCGGCCGCCAGCAAGGCATTCCGGTCGGCACTGGAGCTGACGCAGTCCCCGAGCGCCGATGAAGTGCTCGACCTGCTGGTCGCGGGCGGGTTGTGGGTTGGCCGGGACGTGCTGGCTCCGGCGGAGCGCGAAACGGGCGACGTGCTCGCGGCCGAGGAACTGATGGCCTCGCCGGACGGCTGGCAGCTGTTGGTACTTACGCTGCCGGACTTCAGCCGCGACGGCGTGCGCACGGCCGCCGCGCGCCTGGTCCGCGACGTTCCTCGCCGGATCGGCGATCTGCTCGATGAGAAGGGCGGCCGCCAGATCGCGGCTATTCGGTTCGCTACGGCCATCGCCGCGTACGCCGACGAGGAGGCCACGCCGGACCAGGTCCGCACCCTCGTCGCGAGCGCGGTGTGCCTGCTGGGACCCGCGGAGTTTCGTGAAGCCAACCTGATCGTCGATTCAGTCCATCTCACCCGTCCGCTCGTCTGCGCCCTGCGAGTAGTCAGCCGTCGCTATCGCGCGACCCTCGAGCGGCTGCCACAGGACATCACGCTTGACCACTTCGCACGCGCGGCCGCGACGACGGTGCGCGCGCTGCTCGATCGCTGGTGCCCAGCAGGAACCCGTTCCCCGGAGGAGTGTGACCCGCGCCTTGAGGGTCTGCGGAGAAGTCTCGTGGTCAAACTGGACGACGCGACCGCGCTAGCGACCCTGCTGCCCTGGCAGGCGCCGTGGGCACTGCTAGCCACGCTGCGGGGACACGTTCTTGAGGATACCGGCACGGTCCTGTTGGATCTCGCGGCTGACGGCGACGAAGGCATGCGGCGCATCGTATCGGGCGCCGACGATTCCGATGTAGGGCAGTCTGCGTGGGTCCGACTGCCACCCGAGGTCCGACTCCGCGCGCTGAACGATTTCGGCGGACCCGACGATCGCGATACGCACCTGGACCGGCTCGTTTCGAGTCTGGAAACACTGCGGGAGAGCGTCACGCCGGCGCGCACGGTCGCCGCTGTGGAACTCGCGCACGAGGCGATCGTTCGCTGGGTGCACCGGTTCGGTGACCGCGTGATCGAGCCTGATCAGTGGGTATTCGCCCGGCGGAGCGCGCACTTTTCGGACGCCGTCCGTGCGGTGTGGATCGGTGGACTGGAGAGAGCGGGTGCCAGGGGCGTGCTGTCCGGCGAGCTGGCGGCGGCTCGCGCACGGGTGCGCCGCGAGGCAGATCGCTGCACGCCTCGGCGCCTGCCCGTTCGGCAGGAAGCCTGGAAGGAGTTTCTCCACCACCTCGGGGACTCGGTTCGGGCGTTGGTCGATTTCGCCGCGGCGCTGCATCGGCTCGGAACCCCGGAGCCGCTGCGCGAGATGCTCGCGAGCGCCGGCACGAGTCCGGACGAGATCTCCCTGACACGACGGGCAGTGGCCGGCGCCGATCCCGACGCTCTCGCGGTCGAGGCGCTTGCGGCGCTATCGAGCGACCAGGCGGCGGAGCGCCTCGTCGAGCTTCGCGACGATGTCTCGCTCGGCCAGGCGCTCGCCCTCGGCGGCGATGACGTTGTCGCACAACGCGCGCTCGCGGCACTGGGCGCCGTTGCGACACGGGATTTCGAAGCGCGGTTGTGGGCTGCCGATCGGTTTCCGGACACATTGTTCATCCGTGAGGTTCTTCCGCGGATCAAGGACGACGCCCGCGCTCGCTCTCATGCCCGGCGCTGGGCACTGGACCGCGCGCAGCCTTCCCGTGCGCGGTTGGCGGCCGTCACATTGCTGCGTGCGCCGCGCGGAGAGCGCGAGGAAGTCGAGTGGTTGTTCGATGTGGACCTCCTGTCGCTCAGGCTGGTCCGCGACGGTCTCGATCATCCCGAAGCGTCTGTGCAGCGTGCCGCGGCCACGCTGCTCGCGCGCGCGCTTCGGAAGGCCGGCGTCGTCGACGAGCCGGACGCACAAACGCTGCCAGGCCTGGTCGATCTGCTAGCTTACCGCGACACGGACGGGCGCGTCCGGGCGCCGGGCTGGACCTATCAGCTGACGGACTGGGTGGACGCGCTTCGCCAACACGAGCGTCGGGAGACGGCGGACGCGATCTACACGCTGGCGCTGGTGGCACAGCGCTGCCCGATCGATGAGGGCACGGGCACGTACGACGACCCCACGCCTTCGATCAGCGCCGTCGAGCAGTTGATCCGAGCGTGCGCCGAGGCGCTCCATGCCTTCGGCGACCGCCGCGCGCTGGACCTGATCCGCGCGCCGCTTGGAGAGGATCCGCTCGACGACGCACGGCTGGGGCGGGCGAAGTCGTTGCGTTGGTCGGTGGCTCTGGCGATCGGCCTGAAAGCCATCCGCGATCGAGCGACCCTTCGGCTGCTGGCAGACGGGGGCGACTTCGCCTGCGAGGCGCACCAGCGGTTGATCGAGATCGAGCGGCCTTCCGTGAATGCGCTCCTGCGCGAGTGGATCGAGGGTGGCAAGTTCCTTTTCGCCGATCACCCGTCGATCGCGCTCATGCGCTTCTTCGACGCGCAACTCGCGGAAATGAAAGAGTCGGATCCGGAGCGACTTGGCGAGGCAGGCCGCCGCTTCGAACTCCGCGCCCCTGATCGGTGGACCGCCGTCGGTTCGTTCCTCGCCCAGCGCGCGCCCCGGCGGCTGGCAGCAGCCATGTTCGAAGTCGCGCTCAGGTATCCCGATCGGGCGGCCGAACGCTCTCTGGAAATACACGCCCAGATCGCGCAGCTCGATCCTGCCTGCGCCGCCGAGTTTCTTGGGATCGTGCTCGCGATGGAAGGCGATCCGACCGGAGCGGGCCGACCTGGAGGTGGGCCATGACAGGACCGAATCGCATTTCCAGACCCCAGATCCGAGTCACGGACCACGCGATCCTGCGGTTCGCCGAGCGCGCCTTGAAGGTCGACCTCGAGACACTGCGCCGCAAGCTCGCCGAGCAGCAGGACACCGAAGTTTCCGCGCGGCCGCAGAGAGTCGACTGATGGCGTGCCGGAGGAACGCGAGGGTGGCTCCCGTGTCGGACCAGGCGCTCATGCGCTTCCTGTCCGCCAGGAAGCCCTCGGAACTCGCAGCGTGGGAACAGCAACTCGTCCGCAGGGTCGAAGACCATGCGGGGCTGGGCCCGAACTTCGTTATCGTCGACCGCGAACATAGAGTCAGGATCGTCATCAGAGACTTCGTCGTAGTGACGGTCCTGCCATGGTGTCCGCGGTGAGGCGCCGCACGGACGCCGGACACGGCACACGCAGCCGCCAGGCAACGGTCGGGCGCCCCGTCCAACGCTCAGATCGGCTTCGCTCGAGATCACAACGCGAGGGGGGACTATGAACGCACCTGTGTTGATCAGCGGTGGCGACGGCTTCCTGGGCCGGGCGCTTTGTCGCTACTTCACGGCACACGGCAGGCCGGTCGTCGTGATCGACGATCACAGCTCCAGCGGGCCGCAGCCTCCGCGCCGATTCCGCCGCGTCATCGACGCCGACGTGGCCCGCGTCGAACGGGAGGCGATACCGCGCGTGTCCGCCGTGCTGCACTTGGCGTCACCGGCGACTCCTGCGCTGTTTGCCTGCAACGCGATGCGGATCATGCGGTCCAACATCGCCGGCACGGAAGCGCTCGCCGAAATCGCGCGGCGCGACGGCTGCCGGATGCTGTTCACGTCGACGAGCGAGGTCTACGGCACGGGCGATCCCTCGGGGCCACCCGACCAGGCGTTCCACGAGGAGCAGCCGGTTGCACACCGGAACCTGACGACCCGTTCCTGCTACGCGGCCGCGAAGCGCGTGGGTGAAGAGATTGTGCTGGCCGCTCGTAGGTCCGGCCTGGACGCCGCGTCGCTTCGGTTGTTCAACGTCTACGGCCCGGGGATGGACCCGACACTGTCGACCTACGGGCGCGTCGTCCCTTGCTTCCTCGGGGCCGTCGAGCGCGGCGAACCGCTACCTATTCACGGCGAGGGCCACCAGGTCCGGTCGTTCCTCTGGGTCGACGACTTCGTCGAGGCGGTCGCAGGTCTGGTCGACTACCGCGGCGAACTGCCGCCGGTTCTGAACGTCGGACGCGACGAGCCGATCCGGATCGAGGACCTGGCGCGCCTGTTCGAACGGGCGGCTGGCGAAACGCTCGGTCGGCGGCGCCTTCCGCGCCCGGTGGACGATCCCGACTGGCGCCGTCCCGACTGCACGCGCATTCGCAAGCTCATCGGATGGGCTCCGGCCGTGTCGATCGCGGAGGGAGTCCGGCTGCTCGTGGACGAAATCCACGACATTCGTCGGCGAGATGTCGCGGCATGTCGCTGATGGACGTGCACGGCGGGGCCGCGACGCCGGGACCGCAGGGGCTTGCCCCACCCTCCGCGAGTGTTCTCGGGATCTGGCGAGACCTGCGCTGGCACGATCGTCTCTACCGGCTGGACGGCCTGGACCGCCGCACCCGCTGCGCGTTCCTGGGGCTGCGCGTCGCGCAGCGGATCGCCTACAACTGGGGCTGGCGCCGCGGAGCGCGCCGATGAGATCCAGCCTTCGCCTTCCGCTCGTCGAGCGAGGACCCAACGCTCTCGAGATCGTCGAGCGCAACGGGCAACCGCTCGCGCCCGGGCAACGGTGGCGGTGGATGGTCGAGATGTCCCGCGACGTGCGCCGAGGCGAGCGGTTGGATCTCCCACGGCGCTTGATCCTCGAGATGGCGAACACCTGCAACCTGGACTGCCCGATGTGCCGAATCGGGCGGTACGGCGTGAACCCGGATCGGTTCATGCCCAGGACGCTGTTCGACGAGATTGCCGACGAGCTCTTCCCGCGCATCGGGGAGGTTCGGCTCAACGGCCTGGGCGAAGCGACGCTGGTTCCATGGTTCGAGCACTGCGTGCGCCGCGTCCGCGAGGCGAAGTTGCAGGGCGAGCTGATCACGGCGCTGACCTGCCCGACGGACACGATCGACCGGCTGGTCGAGGCCGGGTTCGTGCTGCTGGTCTCGTGGGACGCCGCCACGCCGCGGTTGTATGAGCTGCTGCGCCGGCCGGCCCGGTTCGAAGATCAACTGCGCCGGCTCCGACATCTCGGTCGGCGCGCTGCCGATGCCACGCGCTCCGCCGACATACACCTGCTCTTCACGCTACAACGGGCGAACGTGAACGAACTGGCCGGCGTGGTCGACCTCGCCGCGGACTGCAGCATCCCGAACGTCGTCGTGAACGTCGTCAAGCTGCGCTCGGAGGCCTGGGTAACCAGCGGTCGCGAGGGGATCCGCATGGCCCTCGACGCGGCGCGAGCGCGGTCCATCGCTCGTGGCGTGCGCCTGTTCGTCCCCTCCCACATCGGAGACCTCGTGGTGAGCCATCCCGACGCGCTCCCGTCCTCCGCCGACGGTTGTGACCGGCCGTGGCGAGAGGTCGTCATCCGGTGGAACGGCGACATCACCGTCTGTAACATGTTCAATCCGTTCAGCTACGGACACTGGCGACGCCACGGGATAGAAGCGGCCTGGAACAGCCCCATGGCGCACGCGTTTCGCCGACTGGTGAACACGCCCGACCGGCACCCGTATTGCGTCGGCTGCCACTATATCGAGGGCGTCTACGGCCGGCGCGTCGCGGGGGCGGGGACGTGACCGACCTTCTCCTCCTCGACGCGATCATCCTCCGCGGCGCGCCTGGCGTCGGCAAGAGTACGCTTGGGACTCGCCTCCTCGATCGACTACACGACGGCGCGCTGATCGAGGTTGACGTCGTGCGGGCGATGCTGGCGCGCGTGGACTGGGCGGATCGCCGGCAGCACGACATTGCGCTCGGCGGCGGTCTCGACCTGCTGCGGTGCTTCCGCGCCCAAGGGCGTAAACCCGTCATCCTTGTGGACACGTTCAGTTGCGGCCGGCTGAAGTTCGTGCAGAGCCGATTCGACGATGAGCGGCTCACCCACTACACCTTGTCGCTCTGGCTCACGCCAGACGACCTGTCGCGGCGGCTGCGCGAACGGGTCTCTGGATTCCGCGAATACGAGCCCAGCCGGATCCTCAACGAGGAGGTGGCGACGAACCGTTATCCGCAGGAGACCCTCATCGACGCCTCCGGTCTGGACAAGCAGGCTCTCCTGGCCCGTGCGTACGCGGTCCTGGGCTTCGACCCGACCGAGCCGGGCGATTCGCCATGAACGCGAGCCCCGGACAGTCCCCGGTCCTTCCGGAGCCCCTGCGAGGGCGTCCGCGCTATCTGTTCCTCGAGATCACCAGCGAGTGCGGCCTGCGCTGCAAGATGTGTCACCTGTGGATGACGCACGAGCCCGCCGGAACGCTCACGACCGACGAGAAGCTCAACCTAGTCCGCCAGTTCGGCGAGTTCGGTGAGCGCGGCGTCGTCGTACTGACCGGCGGAGAGCCGTTCCGTAAGCCGCAGGAGGTCATGGCGCTCAGCAGGGCGGCGCGCGTGTCCGGACTCTCCGTCGCCGTCAACACGGCCGGCACGTCGATCGAGCCCGAGCAGTACGAGGAGATACTCTCGGCCGGGCCGCACTACCTCGTAATCTCGCTCGACGCGCCGCGCGCGGAGGTGCACGACTGGATGCGCGGCTGCACGGGTACGTTCGAGCGAGCGCAGTCGCTGATCCGCGATCTAGCGCGTGTCCGGCGCCAGCGCCTTCCGCAATCGGACGTGAAGCTTCTGGTCAACGCCATCCTCTGTCGGCGCACGTTGCCGCTGGCGCTGGAGCACGTCGAGTTCGTTCGCCGCCTCGGGGCCGACGGAATCATGTTTCAAGCGCTGGCGCGCACTTTCATGAACCGCATCGATGGCGATCCCTTCTTCGCATCGCAGCGACCCGTCGATCTCGACGAGGTAAACCGAGTCATCGATGCGCTGGTCGACCTGCGGCAGAGCGAGCGGTTCGTGTGCTCGGAAGGGCGAGATCTGCAATGGATGAAGCCCTACTTTCGCAACCCCGACTTCATCGGTGAACCGGTCTGCGGGTCGGCTCACCGAAACCTGATGATCAACATGTTCGGCGAGATCCAGTTGTGCTTTGCGATGAAGGATCTCCTCGGCGGGCGCTGCCTCGGCAACGTGCGTGACTTCTCGCTGCGCGACGTCTGGCTCGGCGCGCAGGCGGCGGAGGCGCGGCGGGTGATGGACGCGTGCCGCCGCAACTGCGGGATGCTGCACTGCCACCGACGCGAAGGACCGTGATCTTCGCGTCGATCGTCATCCCCTGCCACGGCCGGCTCGCCTCGCTGCGGAGGGCGGTCGAATCCGTGGAGCGTTCGTGCGACGAGTTCGGGGAACCCGTGGAGATCATCCTGGTCGACGACGCTTCGCCCGTACCGGTGTCCTCGGCTTTCGGCCAGCCTGGCGGGCGCGTCCGCGTCGTCACGCTCGACCGGAACCGCGGTGCCTCGGCGGCGAGAAACATGGGCATCGCCGCGGCGCGCGGGCCGATCGTCTTGTTCACCGACGACGACGTCGTGGTGCACGAGCTATGGGTGCGTTCGCTGTCCGTCTACTTGCGGGATGCGCCGGCACGGGTCGCCGCCGTCGGTGGGCGCGTGCTCGCCCTGGGCGACGACATCTTCAGCCGCTACTACGAGTACCACCACATCCTCGATCCCTTCTTGATGGACGATGGAACCGTGCTGTATGTGACCACCTGCAACTGCGCTTACCGCCGTTCGACGCTCGTGCAAGTCGGTGGCTTCGACGAGGCGCTCCGCAAGCCCGGCGGCGAGGATCCCGGATTGAGCTTCAAGGTGACCGCGGCCGGCTACGAGTTGCATCGTCACGACGAAGCCGTCGTCTGGCATGACTTCCGACCCGGCCTGCCCGACTTTCTCCGCACCTTCTGCCGCTATGGGGCCGGCTGTCGGCACCAGGCCGACCGGCACTGGAAGGGCGCCCGGGGGCGAGATGAGCTTCAACATGGTGTGACCTCGGTCGGCGTGTCGTCGACTTCCTGAGATTATCGTGGCGTGACGGCCGCGAGCCGACCCCAGAAATCGATGACCGCGTTGCCGATTGCCGTGCCGAGGGTGCGTTCGGGAAGGGGCGTCGGCCCGGCCGTTGGTAGCCCTGAGGGAGGGGTGGCCGTCCCGTTGCCCAACGCCTACGCACCTACGATCTTCGCGATGATCTTGCCGTCCTTGATGAGGGCGGGCGTCTCGCCCTGGGCCTCGGCGTCCTTGATGGTCTTGAGCAGCGCAATCGCGCGGCGCAGGACTTCAGACTGCGAGCCGCCGACCTTGGCGGCGAGGCCCTCGAGGATCGCCTTCATCTCGGGGTTGAGATCGAGGCTCAGGCGGATCTTTACGTCGGGCTCCTTGATGGCTTCTGGCATGGCAAACCTCCATCACGTAAATAATAAATAATACGTGATTCGATTCTGTGATTCTTTGTGATTCTCACTTGACGAGCAAGGGCAGGTTGGCGTTCCGTTGCCTCGCCCCGGCGCCCCCGCACGCCAGGACGCGCTGTGCGGTCGTACCAGAGGTAGCGTTCTAGGAGTCGCCCGGGGGGAACTCGCGCTCGAGTCGGTCCAGCTCCGCCCAGAGATCGTGGTGGTCCGAGGCTGGCGATGGGTTTCGCCGAGGTGGCGTCACGGTGACCGGCGGCGTAGCCGGCTTCGGCGCGAGCGCCTGAGGAGCGGCAGGGGCGGACGGGGGAGACGACGCCATCGCGGGCATCCGAGATTCGGTGACGCGACGAGCGCGAGGCGGCGCGGCCACCGGCGGTGGTGTGCGAAGCGCCGCCAGCGGTGCGGCGGCTGGTGATCCGAGCGGCGCCGCGCGTGGTGAGACCTGCGCCGAGGCGGCCGGCCCGCTCGCGAGATCGAGCTGCGACGCAAGCTGCGCGCGCTCGGGATCGGTGACCGGAAAAACCGTCTGGAGCACGGCGCGAACGCCGGCGTGGCTCGCGCGCGCCGTCTCGAGAAACCTCTCCAGCTCACCGCCGAACTCCGCAACGGAGGCCGGCCGCGACGCCGGATCTCTTGCCAGGGCCCGCAGCACGACCCGCTCGAGATCCGGCGGGTAGGTCGGATCGAGACGCGACGGCACGGCCGGATCCCCCTTGAGGACGGCGTGCATCACAGCGGCGTCGGTCGGCCCCGAAAACGGCGCTCGACCGAGCGAGGCGCGGTAGAGAATCGCCCCCAGCGCGAAGACGTCGGTGCGCGCATCGGGCGCGGCCCCCTCGAAGCACTCCGGCGCCGAGCAGCCCATCCTGGCCTCGGGGGATCCCTGGCGCGGCGCGACCGGGCGCGCTGCCACTGCGCCGAACCCCGTCACTTTGGCTTGCCCCGTGGCGTAGCCCAGGAGCACGCGGTCGGCGGCGAGATCGCCGTGTACTAGGCCCAGGTCGTGCGCCGCGGCCAGGCCCGCCGAAGCGTCCGCCAGGACGCGCGCCGCCAGTGCCGCCGGCAAGCGCTTTTTCGCGTGACTTAGCGCGGCCAGCAGCCGCTCGAGCAGACATCCGTCCACGAACTCCTGGACCACGAATGAGCAGCCTTCGGCCTCGCCCACCTCGAAGACCTGCAGGACATTGGGGTGCTCGACCTCGGCGGCGCGCCCGACCTCGGCCAGGTAGCGTCTCAAGCGCTCGGGCTCCGCCATCAGCGCGCCCCCCAACACTTCCACCGCCACGCGCTTGCGCAAACCGGCGCCGCCCGACCGCCGGCCGGCGTGGACCACCCCGATGCCGCCCCATCCGAGGTCCGCGATCAGCTCGTAGCCTCCCAGCATGCGGCTCATCGCCCCACCATCATCACTCTTCGGGGAACTCCACGTCCACCTTCACGAGGTAGTCCGCAAAAGCGTCCGACCGCACCTCGACGAGGTGCTCTCCGAATTGGGTCACGTGGCCGGTCCGGGCAAGCACACGATCGTCTCCCGCCTCGCGAAAGATGTCGACGCCTTGCGAAGCCCACTCGTCGCGGTCCGCGCAGTTCGGCTCGTACCAGAACACGCGCGTGTCCGCGCCCGCCGAGCCGCGCGAGGTGAACAGGATCGAGACCGTGATGTCGGCCGCGCCCGCGGTGGCCACGAGAAAACGGCGCGTCGAAGGGAACCGGCCCTCGACGTATTCATCCTCGTCGAGCACGCACCCGACCGACCCGCCGCAGGCGGGCAGCACGTCCAGGCAGATATCCAGGGTCCGGTCCGAGACGAACGCATCCGACGCGCTCTGCGCGCACCCCGACAACAGCAGCGCGGCCAGGAGTCTCATGGGACCAACACTTCGATGCTCGAGAGCGCGCGGCCATCCGCGCCGATGCCGCCCGCCACGTAGACGAAACCGTTGTCCGCCAGCAGGGTGGCGTGAAACGCGCGCGGCTCGGTCAACGTGTATTGCATGCGCGATGAGCCGGAGGATGGATCGACGACCTCGACCTGGGGGACCGGCTCGCCGAACTCCCCGCCGCCCAGGCCGCCGACGACCAGGATCGTCCCATCGGGAAGCTTCGTGGCGGTGTGCCCGTGGCGGGCGACCAAGAGAGAGCCGATTTCGGAGAACTCGGCGGTGTCGGGGTCGTACGCCTCGATGCTTCCGGTCGCCGGGCGGAGGCATCCGGGCCCCGGCATGCACGGCCCCGTGAGGCCGCCCAGCAGCAGCACGCGGCCGTCGTCGAGCGCCAGCGCCGCGTGCAGCGCGCGCGCGACCCGCGGGCTCGCGGTCAAAAGAAAACGCGCCGCCCCGGGCTCGAATACTTCCGCCGGCCCCTCGATGACGACCCCGTTCTCGTCGAGCCCTCCCGCCACGAGGCCACCAGACTCCAGTAGAGCGCCCGCCGCGCCGCGGCGCGCCCGCAAAAGCGGCTCGAGCCGGACGAACGCGCCGTTGCGCAGGAACTCGACCTCGCGCAACGCCTCGGCGGACGACGACCTGCCGCCGGCCAACAGCGGGCCCTCGGGCAGGGACAGTGCGACGTGCTGCGTGCGCTCGATGGCCATCGCCGGGCCGGCGAAGAACCGCCGGCTCTCCTGCGCGTAGAGCTCCGCCGACTGGATCGAACCCGCATCGTCCTCTCCACCCGCCATCAGGATGTCTCCGTCCGCCAGCGGTGTGGCGCTGTGAAAGGCGCGGGCTTCCCCCAGGCAAAGCGGGTCCCCGGAGGAGGAGCAACCCGGGGACACGTAGGTCACGTCCGCGGAGCCTGGGTTCACGATCTCCGCGCTATCGAGCGCGCCGACGGGTTCGGCCGGCCCCACGGCGCGGTCCAGAAGCGGCGTCCCGCCCGCCACCAGGAACCGGCCGTCGGACAGCGGGGTCGCCGAATGGCCCGCGCGGGCGCTTCCCAGCGACCCGTGCCCGAGGGAGAACTGACCCACGCGGCCGACCCAGACGACGACCTGCCGGGTCCCGTCACCCACGGAGAACGGCAAGCTCCGGCCCCGGCTCCGCACCGACCCGGTCGCATCGAGGGCCTCGACCGCGAGCACCCATCCGTCGCCCGCCGGCACGTCGACGAGTTTGCCGGATCCCCCGGGCGCGTAGTCGAACTCCGCGGTCACGACGTCGCCCGCCGGACCGGTCAGGCGTAGCCGAACCCGGGCCACGACGAACGAATCGAGGGGATCCTGTTCGGGCCGCGGCGACTTGACGAGAAACACGTCCACCGCGCCCACGTTGCGCTGGCAGGCGGTGACGAGCAGCAGCGCGAGCACGCGGCCGTTCACCAGTGGACCCGCACGTCGCCGGTCTCCTCCGCGGTCGCCAGTGGAATCGCAACCGCGGCGGCCGCGACGGCGCCCGCCGCCACCCAAACCCAGGGTCGCCGGTACCAGGGCCGATCGCGGTCCGGAGGCAGGCCGATCAGCGTGCGAGCCCCGGGCGAGCCGAGGCGCGCCCCGAGCGCGACGGCCACGGTCCGGTTGGTGGGCGACGTGCCGGCGCCGATCTCGGTGGCGTGGATTCGGACGCGACCGCCCTCCGGGCAGCTTTGCAGCACGACGACACGCTGCGCGCCCAGGGCCTCGGCGGCTCGCCGGACCGCGGGCTGGTCGAGGCGGGCGCAGGCGGGACGAGGAAGCTCTTGCAGCGCCTGGCGCGCGGCCGGTCCGATGCGCGCGGGATCCGCGTGGTAGCCCGGCTGCGTGTCCAACGCCTTGGCGAACGCCTCGCGCGCGCCGGCGCCGCGTCCCGCATCGAGCTCCAGGCCCCCCTGGAGCACGAGCGCCTCCGCCACGAGTTCGGGATCGGTGAGCGCGAGAAACCCGCCATCCCCCGCGGCCACGGTCTCCCGCGCGGCTTCGAGGGCATCCTCGGGGAACTCGGCGCGCAGGCGCCGCGCCCGCTGTAGCGCGGTCGTGAACCGAGATCGCGCACCGGTCCGCTCGTCCACGCTGCGCAGGCGCGCCGCGGCGTTCTGGATCGCGCTGGAGCCGAGCTCGCGCGTCACGCTATCGTGAGCCTGCTCGACGAGGTCAAGCGGCACGCCCGGCCCCGGCGCCAGCGACAGTACGGCCACCAGACCGGTGGTGCTCACGGCAGAGCCACCTGATCGAGGGTGGCGCTGAAAGTTCCCGAAAGCGTCGCGCCGGTGACGAATACGACGCCGAAGCGCCCACGCAGTACCTTCCCGACCTCGCCGCCTTCCTCGATTGCCAGCGTGCCTTCGTCGAGTTCTGGGAAGCGCGAGCCATCGGTGACGCTCCGTCCGACGCTGGCGTTGTCCACAGACAGGGGCAGCTCCAGCCCCGCGTCGAGCATCGATCCGACGTCGTTGACCACGAGCTCGGCAACCTCCTCGACGCCGCCCGGGACATCCCGGAGGTAGCGGACCTCGAGGTCGTCCGCGATCAGCCGCGTGCCGACCCGATCGAAACCGAGGCTGACTTGCACCGACCCCTCGAGGGAGTCCTCCTCCCCTCCGCAAGCCGCGAAGAGTAGCCCGACCGCGAGGCGCCTCACATTTCCTCCGCGATCATCAGCCGGCCGCTCGCCCCGCCCAGCGCGTGGCAGGCGTAGGCAATCACCGCACGTCCATCAGGGCGAAAGCCGATGGAGGTGTGCACCCCACAACGCTCGCCGCCTCCCCCCGCGTCGACCTGTTCGATTCGCCACGCGCCGCCCTCCAGCACGCCCCAGCGCAGCGCATCCTCGTCGGGATCGCAGTCGGCGCGGCCGTCCCGGCCACAGTAGTAGAAGCTGACCGCCAGGCGCGCCCCGTCGGAGGCGAGGTCCGCGTACAGTCCCGTGGTGAAGCGCCGGTCGATCCGTTCCAGCGTAAAGCCGTCGCCCTGGGGCCGCGCAACCACGAGATCCTGCTCCTCGTCGTCGAAGAACGCGATCACCGGGACGTCGCCGTCGAAAGCCACGCCGACGCTGGTGTCGGGGTCGGTGGCCATCACCCTGTCGAGTCCCCAGGTCGCTCCGTCCCGGGTCGCCAGCCATACCCCGAACTGGTCCAGCGACGCGGTCCCGCTGCGGTTCGCAAACGCGACCGCGACCGCGCCATCCGGTCCCAGGGCGAGCGCGTTCGCCGTTCCCGCTCCGGTCGCGGCGTCGACCACTTCGGGCGCGCCCGAGCGGTAGACCTCGAGATCGGCGCGCTCGAAATCATCGCGCGTGTAGCCGAAGTGCGTGTCGCCGTATGCCACGACGAGGTCTCCGGCCAGCAGCCCGGCCGCCGGGTAATCTCCCACGACGTCACCGTCCGTCGAGTAGGGCACGGCCGAGGGCGCGTCCCCGCTGGCCGCCACCAGGATCGGGCCCGCATATCCCGCCGCCCGACTGGCGAGCACCAGATCCGACGGCGCGCACACCCGGGCGCCGGACGTCCCGCCCTGGAAGAGCACCAGGACGTCGTCGTCCTGCCAAAGCACGTCCAGGCCGTCGCCGGGGCCGACCGTGGCGACGTCTTCGACGGTCCAGCCGCCCTCCTCGATGGCCACGCGGATGGCCTGCGCCGGGGCGTTCCCGGGCGGGACGGTTTCGGCGCACGGCGTCGTGCCATCGACCTCCGCGCGGAACGCGACGGCCGCAACGCCCGTCGCCGCGATGGCGAGACGCACGTCGACGGCCCGCGTGTCCTCGATCACCGTTTCCGTGACGAACGGCGCGGCCGGCACGCCGCCGTCGCCAATGGCGTCGGAGATTCCGAGATCGTCCGTGGCGCCGCCGCCGCCGCCACACGCCGTGGCGAGCAGCGCCAGCGCCCACTGCGGGCTCAGTCGGTCCATGGCGGCCCCGCGCGACCGGCGGTCTTGGCCAGGTCGCGATCGAGCAGCTCGTCGCGTCGGCGCGCGATGCGATCCAGCTCCGCGCGCAGCTTGCGCCCCTCTGCGATCCGTTGATCCATTTCCGCGACCAGATCCTTCACGCGCTTCCGCCGCTCGGGCAGGTTCGCGCTGTCCGACGAACTCAGCTCGTACCGCAGCAGCACCTCGGCGTGGGTCTGGTCCCGGCGCGCTCGGGCAAGATCGAGGCGCGCCCTGGCCTGATCCACGTCGCCCGTCGCCACCGTCAGGCGCGCCTCGCACAGCGCGATCTCGGCCTCGCGCCGGTCGCCACGGGCACGCGCTCCCCTGGCGTCGTCGAGATCCCGTGCTCGTACGGCCTCCTGGCGCTGCTGGTCGTCGAGATCCGCCTGGGCGATGATCACCTCCTGCTCGGCGTCGCGGAGCAGGACGCGGGTCTGTCGTGGCAGCGATTCGGCGACCTTGTCGGGAACGCGCGCGGCTTCGCCCCCGCCGCACGAGGCCACCAAAACCAAAGCAGCGACCGAGCGCGCAAAGCGCGAAGCGCGGCGCGAGGAAGTGTCGCACGATCCGTTGCGACGGAACCGCGGGTCCTTACGGTTGCTCACTGGTGCCTCCTTGCAAGATCGCCTTTGCCTCCGGCCAGACCTCGGGGCCGTCGGCCACGCGGTCGATGGCGCCGAGGCGACGGATGATCGTCTCGGCTTCCTGCCGCCGCCCGAAGGTGGACAGCACCGCGGCCAGGTTGAGGTTCGCGGCCGGGAGCTTGGGCGAGGCTTCGAGCGCCTTGCGCAACTCGCGGTGCGCCATCGGGTAGTCGTCCAGCCGCAGCCACGTGACGGCGAGCAGGTTGCGAAGCTCCGCCTCCCGTCCGCCTCCCGACTCCAGGGCGCGCTCCAGCGTGATGCGCGACACGCACAGGTCGCCCGCGCGCAGCGCCAGCGTCGCGAGGCGCTCCAGCGCGGCGACGTCCCCCGGTTTGCGCGCCAGCGCTTCCCGCAGCGCCTCGACCTCCTGCGACGTCGCCATCCGCCCGCCGGCCTCACCGCGCACATCGGCCTCCGACGGGCGTCCCGTCAGGCACGCCCGCGCGTACGGGGTGAACAGATTGATCTCTCGAGCCCGCCTCGCGCACGTCGTGACCGCTTCCTCCCCCCGCTGCTTCATGCGCGAGCGGTTGCTCTCGCGCAGCTCGCTGAACTCGCGCCGCTGATCCGGCAGCAGCTCGGCCGGTTCGTGGATCTCCTCGAAGAAGCGCACTACGGCCGCGTAGAGCTCGCCGAGTCGGGAGAGCGCGGCGATGCCCCACTCGGCCGAGCGCTGGCCCACCGCCTCGACGTAGAACGCCTCGGCCTGGGTGACCGCGCCCAGCTTGGCGCCGACCGCCCCGAGAGGATCGCCCTCGAGGCCGATCTGCGAGAACCCTTGGAACGTGAGCTCGCCCAGGTAGAAGAAGGCGGCGGCCCGCGCGGGAGCCTCGGCCGCCGAGGTCAGCGCCCGGAGGGATCCGACATCGCCGACCCGGAACGCCGCTTTTGCCTGGGCCAGCTTCGCCTCGACCGATGCGTCAGGGGCGGCGCGTAGCGTCTCCTGCGAGGCCAGGTCGTCTCCAAGTCGCGACAGCAGCTCCGCACGTTTGAGGCTCGCCAGGCGCTTCTCGTCGGGAGACCCGGAAGCGGCCACAGGCTGCAGCAGGTCCGCCGAGCGACGCAGCTCGCCGCGCATCTCCAGGAGCCGGGCGGCCAGGACGAGCATCGCCGGCGCGCCCTGCTGCGCCGGATCGGCGCGGAACGCCTCTTCCAGCGTCTCCGCGGCGCGATCCGGATCGGCCCGATCGAGGTGCATCTTGCCCAGCGCGCGGAGCACGCCGGCGGCCTCCTTGGATCCCGGGTACTCCCCGCGGAGACGCTCGCCCAGCGCCAGCGCGCGTACACTGTCGCCGGAGGTCTGCGCCTGCGCGAACGCGACCAGCAGGGCGCGCTGCCCGACCTCCGTGCCACGATTGCGCTCCGCCAGGGCCACCAGCGCCGTCTCGCCGCCGCGCTCGAGCGCCAGCGTCTCGACTTCGAGCGCCCCCGCGCGCTCGATGATCCGGGTGATCTCGGCGCGAAACCCACTGTCGCCGACGCCGCTGTCCAGCAGCCGCTTGCCGGTGCGCCGGATCGCCGCGTAGTCGTCGATGGCGGCCAGCGCGTCCAGCGACAGGTGGGCCGCGGTGACGGCGTCGCGGTGGTCGGGGTGCTGGCGCGCGAAGGCCACGAACAGGTCCGCCGCCTTCTCGAATTCTCCTTCCTGGAAGCGGCTGAGCGCCAGAAGGAACTTCACCTGCGGAGCTTCCGGATCGGACGGGTGCCGCCTCAGCAGCTCCGGCCCGGCGTCGCGCAAGATCGCGCGCGCGCGCGCCGCCTGGTAGCGGCTCGCCTGGCGCTGGAACAGCGCACGATGGGCGCTGGAAACCGCGCCGAACAGCAGATCCCGCGAGGGCGGCCTGGCCGTCTTGACGAGCGTGTCGAACGCCTCGGCAGCTTCGGAGAAGCGCTCGGCGGCGAACAGCGCCTCGGCCCGGTTCGCGGCGAGCGTGGGTGCTTCCTTGGCGCGCGGGAACGATGCCAGGTAGATGGAGTAGGCGTCGGCCGCGTCCGAGGCGGCCGCCGCGTCCGTCTGCCCGGCCTGGTGGCGCCGCGTGGAGAGGTCGCGCATGTAGATCTCGAAGTCCGGCTCCAGCTTGGCGAGCGTCGCGTCCGCGGAGCGCCGCGCGTGCGCGAGCACCGCCGACAGGCGCGCGACGTCCGCGGCCGTCCGGTCGTTCTGCGCTCCCCGCACCACCGAGTCGTGCAGGCGGTGCGCCCAGTCGGGCGCCTCGTCGGACCCCGGCAGCATGTCGAGCAACGCGCGATGGGAGCGCGCCGATTCGGCCAGGTCCGCGCCCAGGTAGAGGCGGTTGCCCAGCTTGCGCAACACCGCGACCGCCTCGGCGCGTGACGCGCAGAGCTCGAGGAAATACGCGGTGGCGCCCTCCGCGGGGCGCACCTTGGTGTAGGCGAACGCCAGATCCAGCAACGCCTCGCGACGGACGTCGATGCGCTTCTGGGCGTCGAGGTGTTCGCTCTGGACGCGCGGATCGGTGGTCTTGGCGATCTGCTCGAACGCCGAAAACGCGCCCGGCCAGTCGTTCCGGTTCACGCGCACCCATCCCAGCTTGTAGCGCGCCATCGGGTGGACCCGGCTCTCCTTGGCGGCGAGGATCGCGCGGTAGCGGGCCTCGGCCGTACGCACGTCATCCGACGAGAAGTAGTGGTCGCCGAGCAGCAGCAGCCCCTCGAGCCGCAGCGGGCTCGAGGGATGCTCGTTGACGAGCTGCTCGTAGCGCTGCACCATTTCGGGATAACGGCCCAGCTCGCGGAGCTCGTGCGCCATGAAGAACAGCGCCTTGTCCACGGAAGGGTGTCGGGGCCATTCCGCGATCACCTTGGCGTAGCTGGCGATCGCGCTCTCCTTCAGGAAGACGACGTCGGGGGAACTGATCACCCGATCGTTCTTTTTTCCGCTGCGCTCGATCTGGAGGAGGTAGCGCAGGCGCGACATCTCCGCGTACAGCTCGGCCAGCCGCAGGTGCAACTCGGGCGCATACGCTTCCTCGCGCGCCGTGCGGAGCAGCCGCTTCGTCTCACGAACCGAGTGCTCCAGCTTCACCAGGCTTCGCTCCAGCAGATCGGCGGTGCCGGGCGCGGCCGGCGGCGGCACGCGGGGCGCGGCACACCCGCCGATCGCAGCGAGGACCACGATGACCGCGAGGCTACTCGACACAGAGGTCCTCCAGGTACACGACCAGGTCGGCGATCTCGTCCGCCCAATATTCGCCGTCGAACGGGAAGAAGGCGCGATTGCCGCCGATCGGGATCTCGGGCACCGCGCCCAGCCGCTCGGAACGCGCCACGGTGTCGCCCCTCACGCGGCGGTGGAGCTTCAGCGCCAGCTCGAACTCTACGACCTTGAGGTCGGCCATCGCGTCCATGAGCTGGCGCCCCAGCGCCGGCAGCGCCTGCTCGCGCGCGAGCGACAGCCGCCGTGCGCCGTCGGCCAGCGGTCGCTGGTAGCGCTTCTTCGCCCAGGCGGCGAGCGCGTCGTCCTCGAGCTTCGCGGCCGCGGCGGCTTCCCGTTGCATACGCTCGCCGAGCGCTTGCAGCGGCTCCACCTCGGGCTCGTGCGCCAGCACCCGCCCCAGCGCCGGGTCGTCCGAGGGAGCGCTGCGCCGCCGGAGCGCTTCGGTCACGTCGGCGAAGTCCGCCGCGAGCTTCTGCGCGGCCCGACGCGCCGCCGCGTAATGGCAGGCCTGGCTGTAGACCAACGCGCGCAGCACGTATTTGTCGGGCAGCAGGCGATCACGGTGGCCGGGCGCGTCCAGCGCAAGCAGGTATCCCAGCGCGCGCCGAGCGTCGCCGAGCTGGTACTCGAGCCACGCCCGCTCGAGCAGCACCTCGGCCGAAACCGAGTGCGGGCGCTGGACCCGATCGTAGAGGACCCGCGCCGCCTCGAGCGCGGTGCGCTCGCCGGCCGCCAGGCCCGGCTCGGCGGCAAGCCGTGCCAGCGACAGCACGGCCAGGCTGCGCGCGTCGGCGGGAGCGTCGGTCGCGTCCGCGACCCGAGCGAACGCCTGCCGCGCCGTCTCGACCTCTCCGGCCGAAAGATGGTAGGCGCCCAGCGCCAGGTCGGCTCGGCGCGCGAATCGCGCTTCGCGGATGGTGCGGAAGCTGGCCTCGGCCCAACGCAGGCGGCCCTGCCGGAGGTCGGCCATCCCCTGGTGATAGGTCACGGCCTCCGCCTGCTCACCTGCCAGTGTCCCGACGTCCAACTCCACCAGCATCGCCTCGATGAACCCCGCATCGGCGCGCCCCGCCTCCAGATCCTCCAGCAGGAGCGCCAGCGCCAGCGGAACGAGCTCCGGCACGATGCGGCTGCTCACCACCGACGCGAGCAACTCGTCGGCCAACACGAACAGCCCCAGCTCGCGAAGCGCGCGGCCCAGATGGAAGCGCGCCCGCTCCTGGCGGCTGTCTGTGGCGCTGAGCCCTTGAAGCGCGCCGAGCAGCGCCGCGGCGGCCTCCTCGGGCTCGCCCTGTTGCAGCAGATCCAGCCCGAGGTCCATCCCCGACGCGACGGCGGCCGGACGCGCGGGAGCGGGTCGCGCCGCCGGTGACGCTTTGGGCGCTGCCTGCGCCTGCGCCTGTGCGCCGGTGGTCGGCTTGGACTCGGCCCGGGCAGTGGCCGCGGCCAGCAGGATCACCGCGATCCGGGTCACGGCCTCTCGCCCCCGACGTTGAAGGCGACTCCCAGCGCGAGCCACACGTCGTTGCGGATGTCGCCGCCGCCGAAGTGCACCATCTCGCGCACGTCGAATCGGATCGACAGCAACCGCGACGCGAAGAAGCGCAGCCCCAGCCCCAGCGACGGCCCGTAGGAGAACCCCGCGGGCAGGTGGGCGGCCGACGGTCCGGCCACCAGGAACACCTCGTGGTGAATGACGCTCCGGTTGGCGGCGGCGATCTTGCCGTAGAGCGGCTTGAACACGAAGCTGGATCCGATCGCGTAGTCCCATCCCTCGTGCTCCGTCGGCCGCACGCCGAAGTTGGTCTCGAGGTCCTCCTCCAGGCCGGTCGCGACCTCGCGCGAGTAGATGCCGTGGACCATCTCCCAGCCGATCAGCTCCGTGAAGTGGTACGTGTACGACCCCGAGAACGTGACCCCCTTGAAGAACGCGTCCATGGGCAGTACGCCGACGGCCCCCGCGAACTCGTGGGCCATGAGGTGACGCCGGTTCTGGATGGCGAAGACACGCTCGCCTTCGGGCGACTGGGCCAGCGCGGGAAAGGGGACGGCCAGGGCCACCACGAGTAATCTGAGGTGCACGTTGTCCCTCCTTGGAAGAATCGCGCTCAGTACCCTGAGGCGTTGAAGATGAACGGGAACACGACGGTCACGGCCCGCCCGCCGGACGGCTTGGGGAACGTCCATCGGCGGAGGTCCGCCAGAATGCAGCTCGCCACGACCGCTTCCGGCATGCTGGACGAGGCCAAGCGCGCCGTCGTGACCGCTCCGTTGGCGCCGACGACCCACTCGATCGAGAGCTTTCCTTCCAGATCGGGGCGCGCCAGCAGCGCCCGCTCGTAGCAATTGCGCACGGCGCCCATGTGCTCGTTGACCACCTTGAGCACTTCGGCTCGATCCAGGCCGCCGGCGACGCGCACGCTGCGCGCCGGAGTCCGAGACACCGTGCCGCCGATCCCGCGCGCGCGTCGCTGTCCCAGCGAGGGCCCGCCCGACGCCTTCAGCATCGAGGAGCCGTGCGTTCCCAGTCCTCCGCCACCCTTGCCGGTGCCCGACGAGCTCAGGCCGGCGCCCACGCCGTCCCCTATCGATGCCGCCAGCGAGTCGAGCGAGGGGCTGGCGTCGGAGACGTGATCGAGCTCCCCGGTCGGGCTGAACACCGCCGCGAGGCTTCCCCGCGACGGTCCCTTGTCGCCGAGTTGGCGCAACGCGGCCAGCACGCCCTTGGCGCGAGCGCGACGCTCCAACATGCTCCGCCCGCCCGCCGCGCGGTCCCGGCGGCTCGCGATGTCCCGTTCGGAGGGCCTGTCGCCCGGCGCTCTGGGCGGTTCGGGCTTCGGCTTGAGCGCCTCGACCAGCGCACGGAGGCGGCGCGGGGGGTTCTGCACGCTCGCCGACCTGCGCGGCGGGTGCGAGCTGAGCACGACGGCGAGGAAGCCACCCTGCGTGACGGCCGAAAGGGCGAGCGCCAGCGCAATCCCCCGGTCCGGGCGGAAGCGGCGGGCCGCGACGGTCGATGTGGCGCGATGGCACACGAACTCGACCATCGCGCCGTTCCACGCCCGGTCCACCACGAGCCCGAGGTCGCCGGGCCCGAGGGCAATCTCGCGCACGCCTTTGCGATCGTCGCGGCCGGCGCTCGCGAAGTCGAGCCTTTCGCCACCCAGGCGCGCCACGCCCACCAGACCGCCTCCGATCCGCACCACGATCTTGCCGCGGCGGACGCGGAACAGCACGTGGCCCTTGGGCGTCGATCCCTCGGGGACCACCAGGCCCCGCCGTCCCCCCAGCCGCAACACGCCGCGGTCGAGCGCGCGGGCTTCGATGCGTTCGTCGCCAAAGCGCAAGAAAACCTGGAGCCGAACCGGGGCGTTTTTGCGCCCCGCGGCGTGATTGGGCGTCGCGGCCGTCATTTGCCCTGGGCGGTCGGCTGGGTTCCCAGGATGGATCGGACGATCGCGCCGCGCAGCGACCGCCGGGTGTGGACCATGCTGCGAAGCTCGCTGTCGCGCCGCTCGAACAGCCGGACGGTTCCCGGGCGCGCCGTCTGACCCCCGACGGCCCGCTCGTCGAACTCGATGCGATCGGCGATGCGCGCCTCGGGCGGAGCCGGCACCTCCGCGGCCGAGGCGGGTTGCGGCGAGGCCGGCGCCGGGCGCGCTGGTTCCGGCTTCTGCGCCGGCGGGTCGCTCTTCTTGTCGCTTCGCTTCTCGCTGCTCTGCGACGACCGCTCTGGTGGACGTCGTTTCTTGCGCTTGGCCTCGGCGTCGCCCGGCCAAGTGGCGGCCAGGACCAGCGCCACGAGCAGGATTGGCAGCATCCGGATCCTAGTCATCGGCAACCTCCCCATCGGCACTAGGCTCACCCTGCACCGCAAACGGTGGCTGCAACCCGTGGCGACGGAGCAGGTCGGCCAGGTATTTGCGGTCCAGGCCGGCCTCCCGTGCGGCGGGCGCGACGCGGCCACCGTGCCGCTCGATGAGCTGCCCCAGGTAACGCCGCTCGAAGCTCTCGACCAGTCTGGCCTTGGCCTCCTTGAACGGAATGCCCCAGTCCACGGCGAGCGCGTGGTCGGGCGATCCGGTCGGGTGCGCAAACCGTCCGGCCGTCGGCTTGCCGAGCGCCTCACCGACGGGAATCCCGAGCGCCAGCCGCTCGAGCACGTTGCGAAACTCCCGGACGTTGCCGGGCCAGGCGTGCGCCAGCAACAGGTCGCGCGTGGGCGGCGGCAGGTCGTCCCAGCCGGGACCACCGCGAGCGGCCAGACGCGAGCCGAGCAGCGGCACGTCTTCGAGGCGCGCCCGAAGCGGCGGGATCGCGACCACGGCGACGGCCACGCGGAAATACAGGTCGGCGCGAAAGCGCCCGGCCTCGACCTCGGCGGACAGGTCGCGCTTGGATGCGGCGACGATCCGCGCGCGGAACTCGTGTTGGCGGGTCCCTCCCACGCGATGGAAGCGGCGCTCCTCGAGCGCTCGCAGCAGCTTGGGCTGCAGGTCCAGAGGCAGCTCGTCCAGCTCGTCGATGAACAACGTGCCCTCGGCGGCCGCCTCCAGCGCCCCCGCCCGCGCCTGCTCCGCCCCGGTGAACGCGCCCCGCTCGTGACCGAACAGCTCCGACTCGATGAGCGTCCGTGCCACGGCGCCGCAGTCGAACACCATGAACGGGGCGTCCTTGCGCGCGCCGCTCTGGTGCAGCGCGCGGGCGGCGTGCCCCTTGCCCGTGCCCGTTTCGCCGACCAGCAGGACCGTCGCGTCGCTGCGGGCAAGCCGATCCAGCGCCGCGAACACCTGCCTCATGCGCGTGCTGCGTCCCAAGAGATCGCCGAACCCGTCCGAAGCGGCCGGAGCCACCTCGAGCGGCTGGTCCGCGGACTCGAACGTCAACGTCGTCTGGCCGGCGAGAATGACGGCGCCGGGGTGCAGGTAGGCTTCGCGGACGCGCGTGCCGTCGAGCATGGTGCCGTTGGTCGAGCCGAGGTCGCAGAGCACGAACTCCTCACCGCGCCGCTCGATCTCGAAGTGCTCCCGTGAGATGGCGGGATCCTCGATCACCAGGTCGCACGCGGAGGACTTTCCGGCCCGGATCCGGGAGCCGTCCAGCGGGAACGCGCGTCCTGCTTGGGCGCCTCGCGTCATGACGAGCTGACATCGGCGGTGGGTCAACACGGCGTCGGGCCGCCGGAGCGCAGCGGTGCCGAGCGATGCCAGCTTGTGGGTCGCCCGGTCGGTCATTGGGTGTCCAGATTCACCGACACGCGAACGACGGCCGACGGGCGCACGTCCACGATCACCTCCTTGGATCGCCCCAGCTCCGGGTTGACGAACCGGACACGGTGCGAGCCCGCCGCCGCGGGTAGGCGCTTGGGCGTCGCCCCGACCCGCGTCCCGTCCACCTCCACGTAGGCCCAAGGCGAGGCGGAAAGATCGAGCGTGCCGGCCGGCCTTGGCCGGCTCGCCCGCGGCGCGGGCCCCGCCTCGGGACGGGACGCGCGCGCATCGAGTGCGGGCGTGGCGGCCGGCGGCCCGGCCGGCGCGATCGCGGTGACCGGCACGGGGATTGCCGCCGGCCGGGCGCGCGACGACGGCGGCTGGGAGTCCCGCGCCAAAGCGATCGTGATCCCGATGGCGGCGGCTGCCAGGATCACCCCCGCCGTCCGGCGGCGAAACCACGCCGGCCGATCGCCGGGCAGCACGACCGTGGCGGCCGTCCGGGACGCGGGCGGCGGCGCGACGGTCACGAGCGGGGCCGGCATCTCGGCCAGCAGCCCGGCCACCAGGGAACGACCGTCCGCCTCTGGAGCCAACTCCGCCAGGACCTGGCGCGCCTCGCCGAGCATCTCGCCCGCGTGCGCGAACCGATCCTCACGCCGCAGCGCGAGCGCGCCGGCCAGCACATGGTCCAGCGCGTGGCCCAGGCCCAGTTCCAAAAGCGGTGGCTTGCCGTACCCCTTCGTGATGCCTGGAATCTCGCGACCCGCGACCATGCGCCAGAGCACCGTGCCCAGCGAATACAGGTCGCTCCGGCCGTCCACCTCGTCGCCTGCGGCCTGCTCCGGGCTCATGTGGACCAGCGTGCCGCGCACGACCCCGTCGATGGTGCTCCGCAGGCGGTGCCGCGCGCGCGCCACGCCGAAGTCCGCGAGCTTCACGTCCCCGGAGCGCGAGAGCAGGATGTTTCCGGGGCTCACGTCCCGATGGACGATGTGGAGCGGGCGGCCTGAGGGATCGCGGGCGTCGTGGGCGTAGACAAGCCCCTCCAGGACGCCGATGGTCACGACCAGAGCCGTGGCCGGCGGCAGCGGGCGGGCCACATGTGCGAGCACCGCGCCCAGGTCCGCGCCGTCCACGTGCTCGCAAACCAGGTAGTAGTCCTCCCCGTCCCGGCCCAGCTCGAATGCGTTCGCTATGTTAGAATGCTGTAATGGCAGGGTAATGCGCGCCTCGTCCAGCAGCATCCGGACGACCTCGGTTTCCGAACGCAAGTGCGGGTGCAGTCGCTTGACCACGACCCGCTTGTGGAGCCCCGCCTCGCTGGGCAGCTCGCACAGCAGCGCTTCGGCCATTCCGCCGAACCCAATCGGTCGGATGACCCGATAGCGACCGATGCGACCACTGCTGCGAGACTCAAGAATCGGGGAATTCATGTGGGGTAGCTCACGGGATGGTACCTCGGTTGCTCGGTCTCGTCGAGACGGGCCGTTGCGTGTGTGCTGGTTCCTATTGACAGCGGTCGGCTGTACGGACGCGTCGCTCT
>Ga0247727_10004698_pt1 | contig 28704 bp, 20 predicted proteins | sample WisWelCaveWW1625_FD_202498 | JGI IMG/M metagenome (GOLD analysis project Ga0247727, IMG submission 202498) | Biofilm microbial communities from Wishing Well Cave, Virginia, United States - WW16-25 | ecosystem: Environmental > Aquatic > Deep subsurface > Groundwater > Cave microbial mat | place...
CCTTCCTCTGCTGGAGATAACCAGGGGCTACCAGCCTCTTCTCATTACCGATCTGGTAGATGCGAAAGAGCCTCGCTTTTGTCAATCTGACCTCCAGTCAAAAAAGCGCAACTTCAAAACTTGCGCTTCGGGCTACGGTGTAACAGAGTGTGTCGAATTCCCTGGAGTATGAATAATTCGGGCTAGAAACTCCCCGTTCTACTCAACGACTTTTCTTTTCTGGTATTTCGTGTGGCCGTCGGCCGAATCAGTTAGCTGAAAGTAGGATGGGGCCGTGCGGTTAGGGTTCCGGGAGGGATTCCTCCCCCGACTCACGTCGGAGGCTTCGTTGAATCGCCTTCAAAACGGCCACAGTGAAACTAACGAAAAGCAAATGATCATGAGTGACGAACAAATCCACAATCGACGTGCTTGGGATTCGCTTGCGCGACGAGACCATGCGTTAACGCAGCCGGCCCGTGCCGAGCAGCTTCGCAATCCGCTCGCCGCTGTCGATTCGCTCGGCTGGCTCGATGGCGGCGTGTCAGGCAAACGAGTGCTCTGCCTGGCGGCCGGCGGCGGCAAGAATGCGGTGCTGTTCGCCGAGGCCGGGGCCAAGGTCACCGTCGTGGACATCAGCCCCGAGATGCTCGCGCTCGACCGGCAAGTCGCCGCGGAGAGCGGGCTCGATGTGCGAACGGTCGAAGCGTCGATGGACGATCTATCTGTCCTTGCGGCGTCGAGCTTCGACATCGTGACTCAGCCGGTCAGCACGTGCTACGTGCCGGACATCCTCGCCGTGTACCGCGAGGTCGCGCGTGTCACCGCGATCGGCGGCCTGTACATCAGCCAGCACAAGCAACCGGCGAGTTTGCAAACCGATGCGCGGCCGTCCGGCCTCGGCTATTCGGTAAACGAACCGTACTACCGCTCGGGTCCGCTCCCGCCAGCCAGTGCGAGCTGGCTGCGTGAGCCGGGCACACTTGAGTTCTTGCACCGCTGGGAAGAAATCATTGGCGGCTTGTGCCGAAGCGGATTCGTCGTCGAAGATCTTGTCGAGCCGTGCCACGCCGATCAGAATGCGGAGCCGGGCAGCCTCGGCCACCGCGCGCGGTTCATCGCACCGTACGTGCGCATCAAAGCACGCCGTGTGGGCAAGTGCGGTCGTGACGCTCTCGGCAAAACAGTTTGGACGCCCTGAAACGGTCACGTTACAATGCAGTAGACGACGTTTTAGGAAGGATTGTTTATGAACGACACTGCCATAGAGACCCTCCCCGCGCCCCAGATTGACTGGCCGCCGGCTGAAACAAAGTGGGAGCGCGAACGCCGCGCATTTCACCGGCTCCTTCCGTCGCTGCTTGCGACGCACCGCGACAAGTTTGTGGCGATCCATGAGGAACGTGTCGTGGACAGCGGTGACGACGAGGCCGCGCTCGCCATGCGTTGTTACGACCGATTCGGATATGTTCCGATTTACGTCGGTTTGGTCACCGACCGCCCGCGCCGACCCGTGCGCATCCCCACTCCGCGACTTGTGCGATGATTCGCTACAATTACAACACGCAATTCGATCCGCCGGCGCCGCTCGTCCTCGTGACGCTCCGAAATCCAAGAACCGGCCAATTCGTTGCGGATCAGCCAGCGCAGCTCGACCACGCCGCTGACTTCAGCGTGCTGCCGGACGCCGTTATTGAACAGCTACAGCTAAACCCGCACGGCGAATTGGAGGCGATGGGCCTCGGTCGGCGCGTCAGCGTCGTGACGACGTATCTCGTTGACATCGAGTTACACGAATTCCGCCACCGATCGGTGAAAGTCAATTCGAGCGACGAACCATTTGTGCTTATCGGCCGTGACATTCTTAATCAGCACCGTGTGGTATTGGACGGTCCGCGATTGAAGCTAGAAATCGAATGATGATGGAGGTGACCCAAATCGTTCAGGACTTGTCCACACTCCACGATCTGGTGTCTGACCTGATTCAACTGCCGCGCACGCGGGCCGAGTGGGATCGGTACCGGCTGACCGACGAGCAGGTGCGGTTCTTCCACGAGAACGGCTACCTGCGGGGCATCCGCATTCTCGATGACCGCCAGGTGGAACGGCTGCGGGCGGAATTGGAGACGCTGTTCGATTCGAAGAATCCCGGGCATCATCTGTTCTACGAGTACAATTCAAACGAGTCGAAAGACCCGAACACCGTGCTGTTCCACGCACTCGGTGCGTGGCGGATCACGCCGGGGTTTCACGATATTTTGTGGCACCCGGCGTTCACGGTGCCGGCGTCGCAGTTGCTCGGCGGCGCGGTGCGTTTCTGGCACGATCAGCTCTTTTGCAAACCGGCCAAGCACGGTGGGGTCGTGGCGTGGCACCAGGATTATTCGTACTGGACGCGCACCGAACCGATGACGCACTTGACCTGCTGGATCGGCTTGGACGAATCGACGCGCGACAACGGCTGCGTGCATTACATTCCGGGCAGTCACCGCTGGAAGCTGCTGCCGATCACCGGCCTGGCCGGCGACATGCACGCGATCAACCAGGTGCTCACCGAGGAGCAGCGGCAGCAATGGAAGCCGATCCCGATCGAGCTGAAGGTCGGCGAGGCGTCGTTCCACCACCCGCTCATGGTCCACGGCTCGTTTGAGAACCGCATCGACCGCCCGCGCCGCGCGACCGTGATCAACGCCTTTCGCGACGGCGTCCGCTCGGCGTCGGACGAGCCGCTGCTCGATGGTGTGCCGCCGATTCCGACAGGCGAACCAATGGGCGGCCAATTCTTTCCGCTGCTCTACGACCCCGACCGCGTATAAAATGACCAGCCAAAGGAGGCGAACCGGCATTGCAGCGCCTTTACCTCGCTACGACCGTGCCCAGCGCGCACATTGACGCGAGGGCACCCGAGCGCCAGCGGCTCACCGAGGATTTCTGGCAAAATCGTCTGCCCAGTTACGAGACGGTGCGTTTGCCGTGCTCCCTGTAACCGCGGAAGCTGAGGCACTGACCGATGAGTACGTGGCGCGTGGCGCAATTCGTGAAAAGTTTCGAGATGATGCCTTGCACGTGGCGATTGCAGTAACGCATCAGGTTCCTTTGTTGGCGAGTTGGAATTTCAAACACCTCGTGAAGCTTCAAGTGCGTCGCCAAATAAACCTGATCAATGCCATTTTGGGTTACGGACAGATTGAAATCGTGAGTCCTCCGGAGCTATGAGCCATGCCAAACCCTCGCAAGCTGACCGATGCCGAACGTCAGGCATTATGGACTGAAGTGCGAGCAGAGTTCCCTGACGACGACATGATGCAAGAGGTACATTTCGTTCGCCTGCTGCACGCAGCCCAGCGTCAAGACTTTAGTCGCGAAGCGCGTATTGCCCATTTCAACCGACTCATTCCTCAATTCGCGCGACCTGACGTGGTTGAGTAACTCCCTCGGACAGAACGCTTGCAGCGTTGTTTCGATAGGGCGTGCGACGTACTTTGCGATTTCCTAGTACGACTGGGTGGCACGCCCTGAGGCTTTGGGAAGGGCGTGGTTCCGGCACGCCGCCGCCACGCCCATCGCAGACTCTGGGCGTGCCACACTGCGCGCAACGTGCGTCGCAGCCTGTTCGATAGCTCCTGCCCTTTTGCGATTGCTGGCAAGCGTGGCACTCTGTCACACGCGGCGTCTACGTGTGGCCGATCGCGGACGACCGGTTGAGCCGGCGACTTGGACTTCGGTGAGGAACTCATCCAGCATGGTCAACGGTAGCAGTTCAATTCTCTTGTCCAGCGTCGCGCGCCGGTCGCCTGGATAGACGATGGCCAGGGAGTCGAGCCCCAAGTCTTCGAGCGCGATGTGCATCGACTTGGTCACGGCCGGCGCGTCGCCCCATTTCATTTCGAATCCAACGCGGCGGGTGCCGCGAATCAGCAGCAGGTCGAGTTCCGCGCCGGAATATGTTCCCCAGAAGTAGGCTTGGGCCTCGTCGCAATGACGCAGAATGTGCTCGATGGCGAACCCTTCCCAGGATGCCCCACACTTGGGATGTGCAACGAGCGACTTGGCCGTGGTAATGTCGAGCAGTCGATGGAGCACGCCGCTGTCGCGCACGTACACCTTCGGCGCTTTCACCTGTCGCTTGCCGACGTTTTCGAACCACGGGGGCAGTTGCCGCACCAGGTACGCGGCCGACAGCACGTCCAAGTACCGGCGTGTCGTCTGGTCGCTGACGCCGAGCGACCGAGCGACGTCGGATGAATTCCAAATTTGTCCGTGGAAGTGGGCGACCATAGTCCAGAATCGGTGCAGCAGCGGGGCCGCGAGACTGAGACCGAGTTGCGGCAGATCGCGTTCGAGATAGGTTTGAACGAAACTCTTGAGCCAAGCGAAGCAGTCCGCATCCGAGCCGGCCAAGTACGCGCGCGGAAAGCCGCCGCGGAGCCACAGCCGCCGCCAATGCTTCGCACCAACCTCATCGAGCCGAAACCCACTCAACTCGACGAATTCGATGCGTCCGGCCAGCGTCTCCGAGGTTTGCCGTAACAGGTCCGGCGACGCGCTGCCAAGGACGAGAAATCGCGCCGGTGATTTGGGGCGGTCCACCAGCACGCGGAGCACGGGGAACAGATCCGGGCGACGCTGCACTTCGTCAATGACGACTAAACCGCTGAGGCCCGCCAATACCGCTTTGGCATTTTCCAGGGCCCGCAGATCGTCCGGGTCTTCCAAGTCAAAATAGTGCCGTTCCGCGGCGGCATCCGCGACCCACCGGGCCAGTGTGGTCTTTCCCGCCTGTCGCGGCCCCAGCAATGCCGTCACGGGCGCACGCGTCAACCCGCGTTCAAGCGCCGAGCGGAACCAGGGGCGTCTAATGGTTTGGATACGGGCCATTGGTACCTTGAATTCTCGACTTTCGAAGTCGAAGTTTCAAGGAAGTATTTTGGAGTGCGGGGACTTGTCACCGCTTTGGATTTCTGAGGAGGATTGAAAACGAAAGCGGTGACAAGTCCCCGCACTCCAAAATCGTCATTCCGCTTTGTCCGCTGCACGTACGGTCAGGGAACTCCGATTCGATACAAATGCGAATCCGTGCGGAGAAAGATCGCGCGGCCGGAGGCGGCAAGCGAGGCGAGCGTGCGGCCATCGAGTTTGTTTTTGGCGAGTTCCTTGTAATCCGTGCCCGGCTCGATCACGGTGGCCTCGCCGGTTTCGTTCAGGAAGTAGATGCGGCCGTCGGCGAACAGCGGAGAAGCGGAGAAGCCGCCGCCGAGACGCTGTCGCCAGTGTTGCTTGCCGGTGCGGGCGTCGAGGCAGGTGGCGATGCCGCTGTCGCTGACGATGTAGAGTTCGTCGCCGACCAGGAGCGGTGAGGGATTGTACGGGGCGCTCTGTGTGAGGGTCCATGCGACGTGGGTGGCGGTCACGTCGCCGCGGCCGTCGGCGCGAATGGCGTGCAGCTCCGAGGTGTTGTAACCGGTTGCGACAAAGACGAGGCCGTGGCCAAATACTGGACGCGGCACCAATGAGAAGCCATCGTATGTTGAGTGCCAGATTTCATTGCCGCTGCGCGGGTCGTAGGCCGCGACCTTGTCGCCGCCGGTGCTGATGAATTGCGGCGAGCCGCCGACATCGATCACAAGCCCCGTCGAGTACGAATGCCGGCCGCCGTTGCGATCGCGCTTCCAGCGGATTTGACCGGTGTTCTTGTCGAGCGCGACGACGAATTGCGTCTCGGCTCCGTCGCAGCTCACGAGGAGCATGTCCTCAAAAAGTGTGGGCGAGCCGCCGGCGCCATGAACCGGGTCGTAGTCGAGCGTGATCTTCCACAAAATCTTGCCGTCGGCGGCGAGGCACGCGGTACCGTTGGGGCCGAAGTGAACGTACACGCGGTCGCCGTCGATGATCGGTGTCGGCGATGCGTGACTATTCTTTTGGTGGATCTTGTCCGGCTGCTCGCGCCCAAAAACCTCCACGTCCACGTCGATCCGGCCGGTCGCCCGGTCGAGCCGCACGGCTCGCAGCGATCGGCCGTCATCGGTCGCCGTGGTGAGCCAGATTTGCTCGCCACGAATCACCGGCGACGACCAGCCGAGGCCCGGCACCGGCACTTTCCAGGTGATGTTCTCCGTCTCGCTCCAGCGCAGCGGCAGCCCGCGCTCGGCGGAGTGCCCCTGGCCGCCGGGGCCGCGGAACTGCGGCCAGTCTTCGGCGGGGGAAGTACGAAACAGCAGCAGCGACACGACGAGCGCGGCGATCAGTGGTGTTTTCAAGGTGACTCAGCTCAAAGGCGGGTTTTGGTGTAGCTGAATTCGCCAGAATTCAGGCCGACTACGTTCATCCCCGAACTCTGGCGAGTTCGGCTACAGGCGGGGGTTCGGTCGAGCGTCAAGGTATTGCCTTCTCGGCAGGCACATACTTTATCCAAGAGACCTGCGTAATCAACTGATTCAGCGACGCGAACGAGATCGCGGCATTCGTGGCGAACCGCGGGCTGGAGTTGGCCGGGAAGGTCGCGAGCGTGCAATCGCCGACGAGGAACACGTTGAAGTCTTTCGACAGATTCTCGTAACCAGCGGTGGTGCGGCAGTAGCACATATCGGTCGCGTAGCCGGTCAGCAGGACGTGCCGCACGCCGTTCGATTGCAGAAATTTCTTGAGTGGTTCGTAGCCCTGTGTGTCGTAGATGACAACGTCGTCGGGGTGGACGGTAATGTCGCTCGTCACGGGGATGGGCAGTTGCCAGAACCCAGCGACGTTGTAGCGCGGGCCGGCGTCGAGGCCCGGAAACTGTTTGAAGTAATCGATCACCGGCTTGTCGCGCGAAAGCTGAAGCGTTGTCGGCAGCGGCTCGCCGCGGTACGAAAAACTGTTCAGCTTCTCCTTCAGCTCCTTGGCTCCCTGTTGCCGTTCCTTGTCAGTCGGCCGGCCCCGAACCGAACGATAGAGTTTCTTGCGAATCGGGTCTTCGTCGCCTGGCAGACTGTACATCACCGAAGCGACCTTCCCGCGCAGCGATTTGTGAAACGGGTCGATGACCTCCTTGGTGTGTCGGGCGGCGAGATGATTTTTGTCCGGCGTGCAGAAGTCGCAAACGCCCGCCGGCTCCGGAGTGCGCCAGCCCTGGCCGTCGTCGATCCCCCACGGGTGTACCATGATGATGGCCGTCTCCGCCGCGCGCAGCCGGTTCGGCATCTCGATGATCCCTCGCGCATTGTACGACCAGCGCCACGCCCGAACGTGCAGATCAGCGCCCGGATCATCGACCAGCACCGGCGCCTCGAATCGACCGATCTCTCGAATCGGCTCGACGAACTCCGGGTGGTCCGCCAAAATCGGCCGCGGCTCCGTAACCGGTGTCAGCCGGTTCTGGTAGGTGCGACTCGGCGAGTCATCACACGCAAGTAACTCGACCTCCGAACTCACCAGAATACAGAGCAACGCCAGAGGCGGCGCGGCGCGGCCGAGGGATGTCGTAGTCATTGGTCGTTCCTTTCGTCGCAATTTATGGGCTTGTACGAATGCGGCGTCCAAGCATCATAACCGACGTGGCGAACGAACGGGCAGTGGGAAGGTTCAGATGTCTGAACACACCGGTTGCGCGGATGGCTCGTCAGGGCAGAGATCGGATTCTGGCAGGAGCGGCACCGTCTCGATAACTCGCATCGAACGCCACACGCCGCTCTGGAACCGCGCGAAGAACGCGCCGCCTAGTGCCATGACGTACGCGGCCACGAAGCACCACGTGACGAACAGGTTGGCCGATAGGATTTCCACGGCGACGTAGCTCGGCACAACCATTACGCCCAGCGCCAGGCCGAGCGTGACGACCATGACGAAGCGTGTGTCGCCCGCGCCGCGCAGGGCACTGGCGAACAGGAACGCCGCCATGTCGAAGAGCGCGTAGATCGTCACGTAACGCAGCAGTACCGGTACCAGTTCGCTCCACACGGCGAACTCCTCGGGGGCGGTGTTGGCTCGAAACGGGAGTAAGAATAGATCCGGGGCGAGCAAGTAGCCGGCCCCCAGCACTGCCGTGTACACGAATGCCAGCCAGAACGCGGACCACGTGGACCGCGCCGCAAGCTCGGGCCGGCCCTCGCCGAGTCGCTGGCCAACGAGAATCTGAACCGCCGTGCCCACTCCCATGATCGGACCGAACGCGAACATATTAATATTGAACGCGACGTTCGATGCCGCAAGTTCTCGCATCCCCAATCGTCCGGTCAACAGCACGAACCACGTCCAAGCGAGCACGTCCACGAACACCATCAACCCGTTCGGTCCGCCGAACCGGAGCAAGCGTCTGAAAAGCTCCGCGTCCGGAGCCAGAAAGTGCGCGATTGGTTCCGCCGTGCTTGCGTACGGTGTGTCGAGTCTTCGAGACGCACCACCATCGTGGCTAGCGTCATCCACACTCAGCTGGTGGGCCTCGAAGACTCGACCCACCCTACGATTCTCGGTACAACGCCTCACGCCGTATCGCCCGTCTTCGTCCGCCGCCCACAGCAACACTAGCGACAAGCCGGCCGCGACGAAATATCCAATCGACGTTGCCAAGCCCGCTCCGGCGATGCCCCATTCGGGGAATCCCCAGTGGCCGAAGATCATCGCGTAGTCGAGCACGATATTCACTACCGTCGCGACGACGTTGAGCCAGAGCACGACCCACGTCCGGCCCAGCCCACCGAAAAAGCACGCCACGGCGTTCATCACCAGCATCGGAGCAGCGCTAACGAGAATGGTCTGGAAGTAGACCGCCTCGAGTTCGACCACGGCCGGATCGTGGCCCACGAGTCCGAAGATGAACCGTGCCGCAGGCGCGAGAGTCAGCATGGCAGCGCCGCCCGCTACCGCGAACAAAATCGCCTGGCCGACTGCCGGTCCGATCCGCTCAGGCCGGCCCGCGCCGTGATACTGTGCGACAAACGTATTCGCAAACGACACGATTCCGTTGAGCGGCCCGAGCAGCACCCACAGCACGCACACGGCCGGGATCGCCGCCGCCGTGGCACCCGCCGAATACCACGTCAGGAACATGCGATCGACGAACACCTGCACCGTCATCGAGCACGTGCTCAAAAACAGCGGCAATGCCAGCGCTAGCACCTCGCGCGGCCCGGCCTCCGATTGCCAGTGAGTTCGCAGATTTGACAACAATGGCATGCGTTCAGTCCGTTCGTGCGTCAGTCAAGGCCGGGGCACGGTCGTTGCGCGACTCGGTGCGGAGTTTCCCGGTACGATCCCAATATAGCGATTGTGAGAGACAACGAGGCAGGGCGAATGGTTCACTTTCTCGACGGCTCAGAAATCTCGACGCGGCGAAACTGCCGCGGCACGTCCAGTTGGATCGCATTCAAAGCAACTCGCGCGACGCGCGTTGACTCTGAGGAGCGCTCTTTTAGACTGGCAACCCGCAACTTGCAACACCGCTAAAAGGAGCGACGCATGGGCCGCAAATCGACAACGCCGAAATCCAGCTCCGCACGAAAAGGCCGGGCCAAGAAACGGGCCGAGCCGAAATCAAAAGGGTTGACCCCGGCTGAGTGCGTCAACGCGCTGGGCGACGCGATCAAGAAACTGGCCGCCACAATTGAATCGCAGGGCGGCATCGTGCTCGCGAGTTACCGCGATCCGCTCGGCGGGCACCCGACCGCGTTAGCCGCGCTGCCAATCGACAAGGTCGCGCCCACGCCGTTCCAGCGCGATTTGTCAGAAACACATGCTAAGCGATTGAGCGACACGATTGGCAAGCTCGGCCGGTTCCTGGACCCGATCGTGGCCGTGCCGGCGGGCGATGGGTTCTGGACGCCCAACGGTCGCCACCGCCTCGAGGCCATGACGCGGCTCGGCGCCCGCACGATCACAGCGCTCGTGCTACCGGACCCTGAAATCCAGTACAAAATCCTCGCACTCAATATCGAGAAGGCGCACAACCTGCGCGAGAAGTCATTTGAAGTCATTCGCATGTACCGGTCGATGGCCGAGTCGGGCGATGACACCCAGGAAAGTGCCCACGTGCTGGAATTCGAAGAACCCGCATTCGCGACGCTCGGCATCTGCTACGAGCACAACGGCCGATTCGGCGGCGGTGCGTACCACCCAATCCTCCGCCGCGTGGACGGCTGGATCGACAAGCCGCTCGCGACCGCGCTGAAGACGCGAGAGGCGCGCGCCGAGAAGATAGAAGAACTCGACGCCCGTGTCAGCGAAATCGTGCAGGCCCTGAAAGCCAAGGGATTCCAAAGTCCGTACCTGAAATCGTTCGTCGTTGCCCGCGTCAATCCGCTCCGATTCATGAAAACGATGCCACCATTTGACGACGCCCTCGACGATATCCTGAAACGCGCCACCAAGTTCAACATCGAGCGAGTGAAACAAGAAGACATAGCCGCGTCGGCCACGCCGATTTCAGAAGAATAGACGTGATGCGTTGATGCCTGCAATCCCAGGCAAACAGCCCGCTGATTATTTCCATCAGCAAGCTTCGCAAGTCGGGGCGACAGGATTCGAACCTGCGACTTCATGGTCCCAAACCATGCGCTCTAGCCAGGCTGAGCTACGCCCCGCAGTTCGGTCGGACGCTGGGGATATGGGATGATGCTGATGGCTTAGGACTACTCCCCGGCGAGCGACAACGGGCCAATCCTACGGGTTAGGATTGTTTTCGGTCAACGGCAACTCGGATCGGTTTGATCATCTCGTTTGCAGCTTGTCGGTGAGATTCTTTTGGCTCACGGGGCTGTTGCTTCGGTCAACGCGATTTTCCCTGGTACTCGATTTCGATTTGATAATTGGCGACGTGGTGCGACTCAGTTTGTGACCCCGCGCATTTGATTTCGCCGGACTTTTTCCTTTCTCGGTCACTGACCATTCGAGTCACTACCGGCTTCAGATCAAAGGGTGTCGAATCGAGTGGGCATTTCATTTCAAAGATCGCGTAGGCCTCGGGCGGCAGGTCTCGAATCCGCCGTTGCACTTGTGCGCCGCTGGCATCGTGAAACCTGACCTCGAGTCTGATCTTTTTTACTTTTGGAAATCGCTCGGAGACCAAGCCGGCCTCGAGTTCCTGGAGGCGTCGTGCTTCCGCTTCAACCGACTGTTTGGATTGGTAGACCACAAAGTGCCCCTCATTGGAGAACAGGACAAACGCGCAAGCAGTTCCGATCCGGCTGGTGGTCGAAACACAACGGCGCGTCACGGGGAGGAACCACAATGTGGCTAATTATAACGAGTGCCGGTGCTAGAGAGTTGACTTTTTAGAAACTTTTCGAGTTGCTGAAAGTCTCTTTGGTCCGGCCCATCACTGCGCCAGAGAACTCGGCCAGATTTATCGATCAGGATGAGCGTTGGAAAAACGGTGACACCGAACTTGTCTCGAACCGAGCAGTTTTCCCCACCGTCAAGCGCCAGCGGGTAATTGACACCAAGTTGATCGCGAGTCTCACGCACGCGCGTAACACGTTCCTGGCCAAGGCCTTGCTCGCAGGCGACACCGATTACCTGAAGGCCCTGCGCACCATATTTCCGCTGCAGGGCAACCAAATTTGGAATTCCCTTCAGGCACGGCACGCACCATGTTGCCCAGAAATCGAGAAGTACCAATTGGCCGTTCGCCTCGCTGAAGCTTACGGTTTGGTTATCGAGCCCGTGCAGGCGAAAATCGACAAGCTTGTTGGCTTCAAACTGGCACATGGGCTCATTGCTTGCAGGTGACTTGGGCTCGGATGCGAGTTTGGAAGTTGCTTTTTTGTGATCAGGTTGGACAACTGCATTGTTCAGCGTTGCACGAGGTCGATCGTTTTGCTTCGGCTCATCGATTTCGATTGGTTGACTCAGTGGGCGACTTGGGTCCGCTGCACTGGTCTCCCCGGACGGCCCATGGTCCAACTCGTTTTCGGGAGCGTCATCGGGTTTGTGCCGACCGGCGTTTGAATCGAGAATCGCATGGCCGAGTTTGGTTCCGTAATAGACGGATCGATTGCTTCCGACTGGTCGCCACGGCGAGTCGGAAGTGTCGCTCGGTGTATTCTGTGGCGACGGCTGAGGCGAAGACTTTCGAGCGGATGGCGCCGGCATGTCCCAGGGTGAGTCCATTCGATTGTCAGCGACGACCTGTTGGCGAGTTCGTTTGGTTGGCTGAGGCCGGGTGACCTCGGCTGGAGCACGAGCCGGTGAGGTCGCTCCTGTTGCGAATGGGTTTTGATCGAGGAGCGGTTTTCTAGTAGTGCGATCCGCGGTTGCTGGCAAGGCTGGCATGCCGGGCGAGGCTTTCGATTGTCCTTTTGTTTCAGGGGATGGAGCTTGGGCTGCGGTTCGATTCGCACTGAACGGCCGGGCAATTTCGATGGTCACGTCCTGATCCGGCGGGGTGGCAGCGATACGGCCGATGAGCGCGACTGGTGAATGCGTTGCGGTGGCGAGTACCAAATAGCGTTGGCCAGGTTCCAGCCCGCGAAACTCGAAGTGACCGGCTGCATCCGTAGTTGCTTCGAGTCGGGCCCCTCCGGGTCGTCGTGTTGCAGTTGTTACCACGGAGACATTCGGTTGCGGTCGGCCGTTAAGATCAACCACTCGCCCCGCGATCACTCCCTCCGCACGTGTCAATTGGGCGCCCATCTGCTTGATTTCCCCGCCCGATTCCGGAGCCGAAAATGCCGCGGGGAAAAAGCCAGGCATTTGCGAACTGCTCGGTGCTGAAAATGTAACGGAATCCTGAGCGCAAACTTTCAGCGTAAACACGCAAACCGAGAACACTGACAAGACTTCTGTGGTCAATTTGCGTTCATTGTACAACCAGAATTGAAGACGCTCGATAAACGACTTGCAGGTTAGCCTAGACATTTCAAAAGTCCTTAGGGCAGGAGTCGCGGCCGAGCCCGATCGGTGCGGGCCGGTTCGACAGTCAACTCATCTCATGAGGCAATCGGTGGCAGATATCATTGGGCAGGGTTTCCAAGTCTTTCGGCAGGCTCAATCGGGTTTGTTCGCTCGGCTTGTCGCTGAGTCAGGCAAGCGGTAAGTTCCAGCGCGGGAGCAGGCGGTGGTCGGTTAATCAAAATCAATAGCTACTTAAAGCCGGCCAATCGACTACTGACAACTGACCATGACTTCGTTCGCCACGCATGAAGCCGAAGACTGCATTCAGGTGCGGGGTGCTCGGCAGCACAACCTTCGCAACCTGAACGTAGACATTCCCCGTGATCGGCTGACGGTAATCACCGGCTTGAGCGGCAGCGGTAAAAGCTCACTCGCCCATGACACGATATTCGCCGAAGGCCAACGGCGCTATGTGGAGAGTCTGTCCGCATTTGCCCGTCAGTTCATTGAAGAACTGGAGCGGCCGGACGTGGACCTGATCGAAGGGCTCCCTCCAACGATTACAGTCGCGCAAGAAACTACAAGCGTCAACCCCCGCAGCACCGTCGCCACTGATACGGAGGTTTACGACCACCTTCGACTGCTGTACGCGCGGGTCGGCACGGCCCACTGTTGGAAGTGTGGCGTCGAGGTCGGCCGGCAGACGCCCGAACAGATCGTGGACACGGCGCTCGAACTCGAAGAGGGCCAGAAACTCATGGTGCTCGCCCCGATCGTTCGCGGCCGGAAAGGCCAGCATCGCGACGTGATGGCGAAGATTCTAAGGGAAGGGTTCATCCGCGCCCGCGTGGACACGACGATGCTCGACCTGAACCACCCGCCGGACCTCGATCGTAACCGGCCGCACACGATCGAGGCCGTAATCGATCGTATCGTCGTGCGCGAAGGGCTGCGGCCGCGGCTTGCCGAATCGATCGCATTGGCACTGAAGCACGGCGAAGGCTCCGTGATTCTAACGCAGCTCGACGAAGACGGCTGGCACGATCGCATCTTCAGCACGCGCTTCGCCTGCCCGAACTGCGATATCAACTTCGACGAACTGGCTCCGCGCACCTTCAGCTTCAACAGCCCGTACGGCGCGTGCCCCGCGTGCGACGGGCTCGGTGTGATGGCTGATGAAAAAGGGGTCGGGAGTCTTTTGTGCGAAGCACCCGAAGGGCCGTCCCGGCAAAGGACTCCCGACCCCTTTTTCATCGATCAGAAGCCCTGCCCGGAGTGCAAAGGGGCGCGGCTCCGGCCCGAGGCACGCAGCGTCACGTTTGCGGGCAAGCCGATTCATGAAGTGAGTGCGATGACAATTTCCGCGGCAAAAGAATTCTTCGCGGGACCAAAACTCACGCGGCAGCAAGCGGTGATCGCTCGGCAGGTGCTGGCCGGCATTCGCAGCCGGCTCGATTTTCTGAATCGCGTTGGGTTGAGTTACCTGACGCTCGATCGGCCCTCGGCAACACTATCGGGCGGCGAATCGCAGCGCATCCGGCTCGCCGCACACATCGGCTCCGGCGTGGTCGGCGTATGTTACGTGCTCGACGAGCCGACGATCGGTTTGCACCAGCGCGACAACGCGCGACTGATCGTCGCGCTGGAGGGACTTCGCGACGCCGGCAACACGGTGATCGTGATCGAGCACGACGAGGAGTTGATGCGGGCGGCCGACTGGCTGATCGATCTCGGTCCCGGCGCCGGCCGGCATGGCGGCGAGATCATCGTCGCAGGGCCGACCCAGGCCGTGCTCGAACATCCCACGTCGCTGACGGCCCGGTTTCTGCGCGGTACGCTTTCGATCCCTGTGCCGGTCACGCGGCGTCGAGTGAACGCGAAGCACGCAATCGTTTTGAAAAATATTTGCACCAACAACCTGAAGGGCCTCGATGTCCGCTTCCCGCTCGGTGTTCTCATCGCGGTAACGGGCGTCAGCGGCTCGGGCAAGAGTTCGCTCGTTACGGAAACGCTTGCACCGGCGTTGCGTGCCGCGCTGCGCTGCAGTGAGAGGCGGCGGAGGAGAGGTGAGGAGTCGGGGAGGGGGGGAGTGAGGGAGTTGTTCAGTCAATTTGAGTCTGACGATCCACCCACTAACCCGCCGCTCCCCCACTCTTCACTTTCCAGTCACATCCAGTTCGCCCAACTCGTCGGCGCCGAGCGGATCGACAAACTGATCGAGATCGACCAATCGCCGATCGGCCGCACGGCGCGTTCGACGCCGGCCACGTATGTCGGATTGCTCGACGAAATCCGGAAAGTGTTCGCCGGCACGCGCGACGCGAAGGTGCGTGGATACAAGTCGAGCCGATTCAGTCCGAACGTGCGGGGCGGACGCTGCGAACACTGTGAAGGACTCGGCGTGCGCAGAATTCAGATGAACTTCCTGCCCGATTTGCACATCACGTGCGAGGTCTGTCGCGGCAAACGATTCAATCCGCAGACTCTCGAAATTCGCTACCGCGGCCACTCGATTGCCGATGTGTTCGAGATGCGGGTGGACGAGGCCGTGGATTTCTTCGAGAACTTCCCCACCGTATCCCGCCAGCTCGCGACGCTGCACGACGTCGGGCTCGGCTATCTGACGCTCGGCCAATCGTCTACAACCCTCTCCGGCGGCGAGGCCCAGCGGGTCAAACTCGCGGCCGAGCTTTCGCGCACGGCGACCGGCCGCACCTTTTACATCCTCGACGAACCGACCACCGGCCTGCACTTCGCCGACGTCGAGAACCTCTTGAGGACCCTGCACCGCCTGGTCGACCTCGGCAACACCGTGCTCATCATCGAACATCACCTCGACGTAATCAAAACCGCCGACTACGTTATCGATCTCGGTCCCGAAGGCGGCACCGCCGGCGGCCAGGTCGTCGCAGAAGGCACTCCCGAACAGATCGCGTCGTTTGCGGCGAGCTTCACGGGAAAGTATTTGGAAGTGGCGTTGAGAAAGTAAACGCTCACAACATTGACGACGTGTGGTATGCCGGCGACTTTTCGTCGGGATGCTCATGCAGAGCGGAGAGCATGCCACCCAATCGCGCCCATCACCAACCAGATCCATTCTTTGCCTCGACTCGCAAGGTGCAATAGAATGGTCGGACCTATGGAAACCGGCGATGATTCGGTGGTGCTTGCGACGAGGGATTTGACGCTGTCGTTTGGGCGATTCCGTGCGGTGGATCGGCTGAGCCTCTCGGTGCGCGCTGGCGAGGTTTATGGGTTTCTTGGTCGCAACGGGGCGGGCAAGACGACGACGATTCGGATGCTCATGGGGATCATTCGGCCGGACGCGGGGACGATCGAGCTGTTCGGGCAGGCGTCGCGCCGCACATCGATCGCCCAGAAGCGGCGAATTGGGTACGTGTCGCAAGGGCAGTTCTTCTACCCGTGGATGACCTGCCGTGCGTTGGGAAAGTTCGTCGGTGGGTTTTACCCGAGCTGGGATCATGAGGAGTTCGAGCGGTTGCTGCGCGTGCTGGATGTGCCGTTGGATCGAAAGGTTTCGGCACTGAGCGGCGGCATGCGCGTGAAGTTGGCGCTGGGGCTTGCGCTGGCACATCGGCCGGAGATGCTCATTCTCGATGAGCCGACGTCGGGGCTCGATCCGGTCGCCCGGCGCGAGTTCCTGGACATGATCGGCCGACAAGCCCGAGCACATCGGCGGACCACGCTGTTCTCATCGCACCTGGTGGATGAAGTGGAGCGGGTTGCCGATCGCGTGGGAATCATCCACAAGGGAAAGATGAGCTATGAGGGCGACATTCGCACGCTGCAGGCGTCGGTGCGGCGAGTGCAATTGGAGCCGCCGTCGATATTGCCGGTCATGCTGGCCCCTGTGCTGGAAACTCAGGGTTCTTCCCCAATCCCCTCACCCCCAACCCTACTCCCCAAAGATGGGGAGAGGGGGGAGGGACTTGGAATGGGGATTTGTGTGCCTGTGCTTGATCCGGCGGAGACTTCGCAGAATGGTGAATTGGCTCGCCCGCCGGAGGAGACACAATCGGCGAAGTTGCTCGATCCGGCAGGTGTGTCAGAGCACGGTTCTCAGGGAATCTGCCAGCCCGACTCGGGTGCGTCAGTTGATCCTGCAAGGGACACGGATGTCCCGCGTGAGGTGCATTCTGGATTTCAGCTCGCGCCGCTTTTGGCCAGCGGGACGTTTCGACTACTGAAAGAGGAGAACGTCGACGGTCGGACCAGTGCCATCCTCTCGGCGAGCGTCGAGGCGTGGAACTCGTATCCGTTTCCACCCGGAGTGGTTTGCCCGCTCTCGCTTGAGGACATCTTCATCGCGATTGCCAGCGAGACGATTACCGACTTATGATAACTGTGTTAATCGGCAAAGAACTGCGCGAACACTGGCTGCCGCTGGGCGCATTGGCGGCGATGTCGGGCTTGGGATTTCTCTTAATCACGGTCACGACTGTTTTGCGTGGGGAGTCGGGGAGCGTGTTCGAGGCGCTGCGGCTCTTTCTCATTTTCTTTGCCGTCGTCGCCGCGTTGGTGCTGTGCAATCGCTTGGTGGTTCGCGAGTATCAGGCCAAAACGCAACTCTTCCTCGAATCGTTGCCGCTGACTCGCGTCCGCATGGTCACCGTCAAATTTTGCCTCGGACTGTTCATGCTCGGCGGGCTGGTGATCGTCGCGTTTGGCTTTCTGTGCCTGATGGCCGACCGTCGCGAGGTGCTGAGCGCGAGATTCTTGCAAATCATCGCGTCGCGCACGTTTGCCTACACGCTGTGCTTGTACTCGTTCTTTTTTGTGATGGGACTGCTCGGCCGCTACCGGATCGCGATTTATTTGACGATCGGTCTGGGCATCATGGCGCTAGAGAGCATGACGGAGATGGAGCTGTCCCACTTCGGGCCGTTCGCTTTGGTCAACCAAACGTTTGCGTACGAGCGGGATGAGTTCCCGGCCGAGGCGCTGGGTGTGACTCTCGGCATGGCCGGTGCGTTTTCAGTGTTGGCCTTTGTGCTGGCGTTGGTGCGTGAGGGCTCGGCCGCGTCACTGCTGTCGGAGAAGATGTCGCATCGCGAGAAGCTTTTCATTACCGCCTTGATCCTCGGTTTCGTGTTCAGCGTGTCCATGTATGACGAGAAGAAGGAGAAGAAGCCGTTCGACTTATCGGCCGCGATCGTCGCGGAGTCGGATGATGTGACGGTGAAAATGTCGCTCGGTGCCAGCGAGGACACGGCTGCCGGCGAGCGGCTGACGCGACGTGTGCAGGCGGAAGCCGCGGCGATTCAGCAGTATCTGGGCCTCGTGAGTGTGCCGCCGGTTTTCATCACGACGCGCCGCGATCTCGACGCGAATCGTTACGAGAAGGGCGAGATCACGGAGAGCGAGGGCCTGCTGGTTCGCGTGAACTTTGCCGCGGCGGGCTGGAACGAGGATCGATTCATGACGTGGCTCGTGCGGGAGCTGCTGATCGCGGCCACAAACGGCCGGGCAAAACTGGAACGAAAGATGTGGGTGTTGGACGGGTTCGCGCCGTTCTGGGTGTACCGCGACCAAGCGGGTTCGGCACTTTCGGATCATCGGCAGCTTGCCCTGCGAGCGATGGTTGGGACATCAGATGGCTTGAGTGCGGAAGATCTCAAGCATTGGTGGAAGTTTCGTGAGCGGGTGGGCGACGGTATCGCGGCGGGCGTGGCCTGGTCGGGATTGAAAACGCTCGCACGCCGGCAGGGAGCGGACCGTTGCCAAGATTTTTTGCGGGCCGTGCTCGGACCCGATGTCCCGATCGACGTGCGTGCCGTGTTTCACGAGCGCCGCAATTCCATGGAGTCGCTGTTGCGTCGTGAGGCCGGACTTTCGGTTGCTGATTTCCTCGCTGCCTGGAATGACGAGTTGGCAGCCGCCCGTAACACGCTCGGCGACGAATTGTCCCGCATTCCAAGGCTGACGGCTACGGTTTCATTTCACGCAATATCGTCGAGTACGCGGCAAGTCATTTATCGTGTGGCAATCGATCCGCTGCCAGAAATGGCCCATGTGACTTTCAGGTACTCGGAGATTTCAGCGTTTGACCATGAGGTAGCAGCGGAGGACTTGCTACAGGAGGATTTGGACTACCGCGTGGCGAATGAGGGTGAGCTGCCGGAAACATGGGCACGCGGGTCGCGGCTTTTTTCGACCTTCGCTTTGGAAGTGCCGGAGTTGGGTTGCGAGGTCATTTCCGGGTGGACGCGGCGCGAGGTGGATTGATGCGAGGACTGCTGTTCAAAGAGCTGCGATCGATGGTGCCGTTTATCGGGCTCGTGGTGCTGCTGTCGCTCCTCAGTGCCGTGGACGAACTGCTTACCGATCAGCCCGACATGCGGCCGCTGGCCGTTGCCGCCAGCGACTACGTCACGCTGCCCAAAGAGTTTTCGGTCCTTATGTTTCTGCTGACGTTCGCCGTCGGTTCGGGGTTGTTGGTTCGCGAGCATGACGAAGGGACTCTCGAATTTCTCGATTCGCTTCCTCTGTCGCGGACGCGAGTGTTCTTTACCAAGATATTGCTGGCGACCGCCGTGTTGCTGATCGTGCCGCTCTGTAATGTGGGAATTGCCGTGCTGCTGCACATGGGGTCGCGAACGTCTCTGGACCCGTCGTTTCATGCCGGCATCCTGGGGACCTCGATCATTTTGCATTCATGCCAACTCGTGGTTTTCCTGTCGCTGGCGTTGGCACTTTCGTTTCTTCGCCGATTTTCTTGGGTGGTGGTTGGGCTGCTGTTCTGGTTTTACATCGCGGTACACGACTGGAAACCGGAAATCGCACAATTCGATATCCTGTCGCTCACGGAGGCCCGGTTTGAGGGCCAGCGCTGGTTGCTCCCCGAGAAGCAGCTCAAGGTTCAAATGGCCCTTGCCGGCGGCCTGTTGTTGGTGGCGTACGTGCTTTTTACGGGCATGGGCGATCAATTTCTCCAGGCGTACGACAAAGTCGCTCAGACTCGTGCAGGCGGAGCCGTGCTCATCGTGGGGAGCGGGCTGGCCGTCCTCTTGGGATTCTCGCTTGCCGTCTGGTTTTTCACTCACAGCGAAGAATTTGCGCCGCCGGACGATGAGCCCGTGGTCACATACCCAAGCTGGAGCACAGGACGGGCACAGACGCGATGGTTTTCATTTGTCTATCCGAGCAATCTGACGGACCGGGCACGTGCAGTGATCAGCAAGGCAGACGAGGTACATGAAACGGTCCGCACGTTTTTGGCCGCCGATGCGGCAAGCCGCATTGCCGTGGATTTGTCGGGCACCATTCCTCGTCATGCGGGCCAGGCGTACTGGAAAACGATTCGCATGGACCTCACGGCCAGCGAAGACGTCGAAACACTACGAGCGATCCTGGGTCACGAGACCACGCACGTATTCGCGGAGACAATAACCAAGTCGCGGTTGGGTGAGTCGTTTAATTCCACACGGTTCTTTCATGAGGGCCTGGCAACGTACGTGGAGCATCGCCTGTTCGGCACTCCGCAGTCGATCGAGCCGCTCCGGTCCGTGTGCGCCGTCATGCGATTCCGTGACGAAGTGCAGTTCAGGGAGCTGGTCGACAACGAGGCGTTCACTCGAAATCGCGACACGAATCTGGTCTATCCGCTGGGCGAATGCTTCGTGGCGGCGTTGGTTGAAAAGTACGGCGATCAGGCGCCGGCAAAGGTCCTGCACAGCTTTGGCCGCGACGACGCGCCGGAGAAACTGAAAGGAATGGAATTGTGGAACGACGTGTTTCAAGCTGCCGGCTACAACTTGGACGACACAATCGACACATTCTTCGCACGGCTCGATCGGCTGGTGGACGAGCACCGCGAGTTCGTGACAAACCTGCCGCGTCTCCGCGGGGCTGTCCAACTGCAGGATTTTCGCGTGGGGGTCGAAGTACAGTGGGAGCCGGTTCCAGGCTGGCAGCCCGTGTGCCGGTTTCGGCAAGCCGCCGATTCACCCGATCGTCAGTACCTTCACAGCTTTCGCGACAGCGACAATATCTTTTGGGTCCCACGCGACTCGTTTCCTGCCTCTTCGTTTTGGTACCAGCTTGGATTGCGAGAGTCAGGCGGCGAGCGAGTCATCTACGAGCCGTGGCTCGAAATCCGCTTCCGGCGATGAGGCACTTTCTCATCAGTTCACTTCTGGCGTCGCCCAAGAATCAAGGTAATGCCGCTGGCCCATGACATGAAAGGATTTCGATCGCTTTCGTGTGCTCGATACAAGCCGGACGGTGTTTTCTCGACGGTCTGGCCTGCGACGGCCCACCAACAACCTCCGCGACCTTGTCCCACACGCCGTGAAGAATCCGGCTCAAAACAGGTTGCAATCCTTTTCAAATACCTGCCTTCAAACAATTCCGTGCGCTCGGCTGCTTAGACAGGTGCATTGGCCGTAGCGCTCCTGTGTAATGTTCCCTTGCCGCAATCGCCGACCGATTAGCGGATCCTCCGAGCGTCCGAACGCAGCAAGTTCTCGCACCTAATGGGGGGACATCTCATGTCATTCTTCTCTCTTCGTCATTCAGTCAACCGCGTCAAGTCATCAGCGAAACCTGCCACCGGAACCAGGCAACGCGGTCGCACGAATCGGCGCTCGCGGCCGAAGCGGGCTGACAAATCTTGGGGCGTGTTCGAGACACTGGAATTCCGCCAGACGGTGTCGGACACATTCTTCGCCGGTCTGCAGGCGGCCGGTGTCGGAGTTCTGGGGGCTCGTGCAGGCGGATGAGTCGGCTGTTCAGGTCGGGGTTGCAACCAAGGGGCTGGATTTTTCAGTGCCGAGCGTCGGGGCGAATCCGGCAAGCCGGTCGGAACTGGATCGAAGCGGTGCGCAGGGTGCCGCAGCATCGCCTGTCGGATTCGGGACTGGGCAAGAGGTGACGGGCGGGCCTGCCGGTGGGACAGCGACAGGTCGCCAGTCGGACTTGAACAGTACTGGTGCAGAAGTGTCCTCGTGCGTTCGCGACACTTCAGGCGAAAACTCATCGGGTTTTACTCTCCCATCGAGCGGCGACGACTCGTTGCCCGCGTCGGTGAATGCCTCTGTGATTGGCGATGAACTGGAATCGTTCCTTCCGAACCCGCACGGCCAGGATCGCAATCTCCAACTCGCGCCACCCTCTTCCGCCGTTGGTGCAAGCAACACGATCATCTCAAATACCGCGAGTTCGTCCACGCCGACCGTCTCCGACATCGAATTCCCTTCCCTCAATGTGCAAGCCGGTCTGACGGGTCCCACACTCGCCCAGCCATTTATTCCGCCGATTCAGCCGGCGACGAATGGCTCGAAAGCCACGCCGTCGAGTGGACTGGCCGCTGTTTCATCGGAACCGAGTTCTGCCGGTACGAACTCAGCGGAGAGCCCGTCGTCTCAGTCGGCTCGATCGGCAAACGACACGGCCACGGGCCGCGGGATTGGAACTGCCGCCCTGACCGGCGGTGGTGCATCCAGTCCATCTTCCCCGGCAGTCGGCGTATCGGCGTTCAAACAGCCGGGCAAGAACTGCTCACCCGACGGACCGCCGGGCCTGTCAGGCGGCGGTGGACAAGCGGGCATCGATCCGACCTCATCACCTCCTGGTCCCCCTTGCAGGCCGCCGGGTCACCAGAATTCATCGGTCCAGGACCCGTTATTTGTCCTGAACTGGAACGATGGCCTGGTGATGTTTCCAGGCGTTGTCGAGTTTGACTCGCCGGGCGATTCAGTCGATCTGAGAGCCCAGGTTTATGGGGCGACGGTGGCCAGTTACTCGTGGGATTTGACTCAGGCGCCGAATGCCGGGTGTCCTGTCGAGCTAGACGGGTATCGGGTCAGGTTTGCGTGGAGCAGTAATGGGGACGGCGCGGGCGTGATAAACCAGATTTCGGTCACCGCGACGATGACCGACCAGACGACTCAGTCGATGACGTTGACGTTTAATGTGGCCCCCGGGCAAGCTGCGCCGTGTCAGGTCTACGGCATCGGCAGTTCGGCGGTATGGCCGACTGTGCTCACGCCCGATACATTGCAGGGAGTGGGCAGTGGGGATTCAGGAGTAGGAGAAGCAGCCATTGCGAGCGACTCGGCAACGCGACCCTACGCCGTCTCAGCCGCAAGCGGCGGGTTATTCGCGTCGCACTTGTTGCCGGCGTACAATCCCGGCGTCGCACCGCTCGCGTTGAATTACAGTTCGCTCGCCGCGGAGCCGGAGCCAATCTTCATCGAACGATACGAGATCAGTCCGACCGGCGGCATACCGGACACGGTGAGCGCGCGACTCCGGTTCGACGGCGCCTGGGGGCCGAGCAAGCATTACCGAACCGGCGCGCCGGTGTATTTCAATCCCGGCAGCATCTTGCAGATCAGTTTACAGGACGACGGGGGCAATCGGCCGACGGGCCGATACGATTACACGGTCGAGGTCACTGCCCACTACGCGACCGGCGACGTAACGACGAGCACGTCGGGGCAAGTTACGATCGTCAATGAAGAGACCAGTCCTTTCGGTGAAGGCTGGACACTCCAGGCAGTGGGGGCTGTCGCCTCAAGCCTCCAGTCTCAAGCCTCGAGCCTGTTCAATCGCCTGCACATTGCCACGGGTGGCGTGATTCTGAATCAAGGGGCGGGCCATAGTCTCTGGTACGCATCGAGTGGACCGAACACGTTTACGACGCCGGCCGGGGACTTCTCCACGCTCGTCAAGAATGGCGACGGCACCTTTACGCGCACGCTCAAGGATGGCACGAAACAAAACTTCAGCACGACCGGGCTGCAAGCGTCGATCGTCGATCGCAACAACAACACGATCACTTTCGCATACGACGGCTCGAATAACCTCGCGACCATCACCGACCAGAACAATCTGGTGACGACGTTTTCGTACTCCGGCTCGTGCGGAGCGGCGGGCAGGGTCTGCACCATCACCGACCCGGCAGGGCGGGTGACGACCTTGGCCTATGACGCCTCCGGCCGGCTCACGTCCGTTACCGACCCCGACAACGCCGTGTGGCCGTTCACGTACGATGCGTCGTCGGGCCGCATGACGACGATGAAGGACCCGCGCAACAACACGACGACGTTCGCCTACAACTTCGCCGGCCGTGTCGCCACGATCACCCGGCCGGATTCGACGAGCGAACAGTTCACCGCGTTGCAGCTTCAATCGCTCTGCTCTGTAGGCCAATGTACAGCAGGGCAGCCTGGCCTGCCGCTCTTGGCTGCCGAGGCGGTCGCCGACTACACCGACCTGCGCGCGAACGCCTGGGACTATCGGCTCGACTGGCGCGGCTTCGGCACCACGACGCAGATCACCGACCCGCTTGGCCAGTCCGAACCTGTTGGCCACATGACCGTCATGCACCGCGACACGAACGGCCTCGAATCGATGTTCACCGACCGCCTCGACCGAAATTCGTTCTTCGACCGCGACGCGCAAGGCAACATCACCAAGCTCACACATCCGGACTTGAAGACGCGGCTTTATCAGTACAACTCGAATAGCCAAGTTACCCAGGCGACCGACGAACTCGGCCGCGTGACCACTTCGACGTACGACGCGGCCTGGAACTTGACGCAAATCACGCAGCCCGATCCCGACGGGCCGGGCGGACCGCTCAGTTCGCCGATCACGTCGATGACGTACGATTCGCAAGGCCGCATGACCGCCCGCACCAACGCCCGAAACTATGCGACCAATTTCACGTTCGATTCGCGCGACCGCGTGACCGAGATCAAGTATCCCGACGGCGACAGCGATCCGAACAACAATCCCAAAATCACTCTGGGCTACGATGCGGCATCGAACCTCACGTCGCGCACGGACGAACGGAACTACACGACCTCGTTCACGCACGACGGCGTCGGCCGCGTTCTGACCGTGACAACGCCCGATCGTGATGGGGCCGGCCCGCTGCCGGCGCCGGTCACCACATTCTTGTTCGATGCATCGGGGAATCTGACGCAAGTAACCGACCCCGACCCCGACGGTGCCGGCCCTCTCACCGCGCCGGTCAGCACGAACAGCTACAACTCGATGAATCGCCGCGCGACCGCTTCCGATGCGCTGAATAACACCACATCGTTCGGCTACGACAATGTCGGTCACGTTACCACAGTCACTGACCCGCTTTCGCGCACGACCTCGTACACCTACAGCGAATTGAGTCACCTGACGACGGTCACCGAGCCGGACCCCGACGGCGCTGGACCACTCACGTCGCCCGTCACGACCTTCGTGCATGACGCGGAAGGGCAACGCACCAGCGTGACGGACCCGATCAATCGGGTGACTACGAACACCTGGAATAGTCGTGGGTGGGTGAGCAGCCAGACCGACCCGCTGAATAACACATGGACGTTCGGCTACGACGCGGTCGGTAATCGGACAGCCGAAGACGACCCGCTCGGCGTCGGCTCCGACCAAAACTTCGTCTACGACGACCTGAACCGCGTCATCAGTTTCACCGATCCACTCGATCACACGACGACCTTGGGCTACGATGCCGTCGGAAACCGCACTTCGGTCACGGATCCGCTGGGCCACACGTCCAGCAACGCCTTCGACCCGCGTGATCGGCTCGTCTCTGTCACGCAGCCCGATCCGGACGGCGGCGGGCCACTCAGCGCACCCGTGACGACCTTCACGTTTGACGCGGCGAGCAACCGCACCGGCATCACAGACCCGCTCGGGCGAACCACAACCTACACCTTCGATCCTGCGAACCGGCTCACCTCCATCACCCAGCCCGATCCCGACGGCGGCGGGGCACTGGGCAACCCGGTCACGACCTTTGGGTACGACAATCTCGACCGCATGAAGTCACTTACCGACCCCGTGGGCAACGTGACCTCGTGGACCTACGACGCGATCGACCAGGTGCTGAGCGAAATCGACCCGATGGGCAAGCTCACCACCTTCACGCACGACGCCGCCGGGCAGCTCACCCGGATCGTGGACCGCAAGGCACAGCGGCGTGAGTTTGTGTATGATAACGACGGCCGGCGCACGCAGGAGAACTGGTGTACGACGGCGTCCGGGCCGTGCACAGCGAGTCGCACGTTCGCATACACGTACGACAATGCCGATCAACTCACGGACGTGACCGAGCCCGACTCGCACTACTCGTTCACTTACGATGCCGCCGGCCGCGTGGCGACGATTTCCAGCCTGGGGTCGAACATGCCACAGATAACGCTGACGAACACGTACGACGCCGTGGGCAACCGCACGCGACTGACCGACAACCTGTCGTCGTCCGGCGCCATCGACTTTGCCTACGATGCCGCCTACCGCATGACCTCGGCCGCGATGACCGTCGGGAGTGACTTTGGCCCCAAGGTCGATTTCGGCTACGACACCGCCAACCGCCTCACGTCGCTCACCCGCTCGATTCCCGTTTGCGAACTCTGCCGGCCCGACAACCGCCGCATTAACTCCAGCTTCAGTTACGACAACGCCGACCGCACGACCGGCATCACCCACACCTTCACCGATGGCGGCCCGCCTACCACGCTCGCCAGCTACACCTACGCCTACAACGCCGCATCGGAATTGACCTCAGAAACCAACGGCGACGGCAGTTTCACCTACTCGTACGATGCCACCAGCCAACTCACCGGTGTCGATGGCCCCAATGCCCCGTCAGGCCCCTGCCTCAACAATGCCTGCGACGAAACCTTCGCCTACGACCTTAACGGCAACCGCACCTCGTCCACTGGTTACGGCCTCTCCCAGACCTACACCACCGGAACGAGCAACCGCCTCACCTCCGACGACATTTACAATTACACGTACGACGACAATGGCAACCTCACTCTCAAATCTCAAATTTCAAATGGTCAACGCTTCGAGTACACGTGGGATTTCCGCAACCGGCTCACGAACGTAGTCCAGAAAAACACCGCCGGCACGATCCTTCAGCAATCCGACTACACCTACGACGCCTTCGACCGCCGCATCATCCAGAGCTTCGATGACGACGGTCCTGGCTCGCACGTCGCCGTGGTCACGAAAACCATGTACAACGTGGCTCAACCGCCGAGTGCCGACCAAATTGCGCGCGGCACAACGCCGCTACAGCCCGACGGAACCTACGGCTCAGCGATTCTTGCGGCGAACCCCTACGCTGACTTCGACGGCCACAACGCGCTGACAATGCTGTACCTGTATGGTCCGGCCGTAGACTTGATCCTCGCCCGACGTAACGCCAGCGGGACCGTCAACTGGTACCTGTCTGACCACCTGGGAACTGTCCGCGATTTGGTCGACACGAGCGGCATGGTCATTGACCACCTTACTTACTCTGCCTACGGCAAAGTCGCTGCTGAAGCTAATTCCTCTAATGGCGACCGTTTCAAGTTTACAGGGCGAGAACTTGATACACATACTGGAAGCTACTTCCTTCGTGCCCGACATTACAGCCCCGATTGGGGGCGCTTTATCAGCGAAGACCCAGTGTCTTACGAAGCAGGAGACGAGAATCTACTTCGATATGCAAGCAACAATCCTATCACAATAACGGACCCGACCGGTTTAGGGAGGTGGGTGAAAATAACGTTTTGGACTGCCGACGGCATTGAAGAGCACTGGGTCTGGGTGCCAGATCCGGAAGACAATGGTCATTTTCCCAAGAAGCCACCGTTTAACGGTCCCGGGCGGCCTCCTATTAATGGACACAAAGTTCCAATACCGCCTTCTCCTCCGCCTCCTCCAACTCCGGTGCCGTGGGGATCCCTCTGCAAGCTTGGCGTCATTGGCTTATCATGTGCGGCTACCTTCGGGCTGTTCTACTTAATTGAACCACACGTGCCTCCGCCTCCCCCGCCCAAGCCCACACCTGCAACACCGATGGTCCCCCCGCGAAAGCGGACTCCGAGATCGGATCCGGGGGATTGAGACTCGGAAGGCAGTTATGCTTACGGTGATGACTCGGACGGCTGCTATTGCGGCTTGCACGGAGTTGAGCAATCAGTTTCTTGGATCGATAAAGCATACGGCATCGAATGCAATGTGTTCTCACTGGGTCTCCACAGAAAAGGAAGCAATGTTCCATGCCCCTAAAATTCAAGATCTTTCGCATCGGACCAGCTGGGTTGGAAAACCTAGCTGAGCAGATTGCAGAATTTGTCAATGATCTCCCGAGCAAGAACGTCGTATCGATCTCGCAGTGCAGGGAGGAGCTCATTGTCTGGTATTGGGATTCAGCGCCAGAAATCGCAAAATCATTACGTGTTCGCTCTTTGGAGGCGGAAGTTATTGTACTTAAGGACTCACATGGTCAGAAGAAAGCCCTTCTCGGCGTAGGCAGTGACCCAGATGGAAGAAGTGTAACAAGCTTTATACTCTTTGATGAGGAAGGAAAACAGCGCTTTTCAGTGGGGGTCATGAAATCTGTAACCACACTTACCCTTAATGACCCAATCCGGCCCGACAGCGGATGCGCAAAAGCCTGCCTTGCGGTTCACGAGGGAATGCCCGTTCTGGAGTTTTCTGACTCCAGTGGCAGCATCCGCGTAAAGGTCCGCGTTACCAAACAAGGTGCCGGCATTTGCATTTCTGACAGCACGGGGCGTGCCTGTGTCCTTGTCCAGGAAGTGGACGGTGTACCAAGAGTCGACTTTCTGAATAAGGACGGTTCAGTTGTTAGTATACCGTCGGGAGGAATGGAAAAAGGGTATGATTCCAATTGATTTGAGGCGTAGAAAAAGGCGTAGGGGGAAATCAAAGGGAAATCAAAGGGGACGGGAGTCGTTTCGATGCCAATAAAAACGACTCCCGTCCCCTTTGATTCGCCCCTTTGATTCGCCCCCCTCGGATTCGCCGCTGGCGACGCGAACACGTACCGTTACGCGGAAAACGCAGCCACTGGAAAGACTGACCCGCTGGGGTTGGACGCTGAGTACTCCGCGTACGCACAAGATGACGAAGAGT
>Ga0247727_10004699_pt1 | contig 28690 bp, 29 predicted proteins | sample WisWelCaveWW1625_FD_202498 | JGI IMG/M metagenome (GOLD analysis project Ga0247727, IMG submission 202498) | Biofilm microbial communities from Wishing Well Cave, Virginia, United States - WW16-25 | ecosystem: Environmental > Aquatic > Deep subsurface > Groundwater > Cave microbial mat | place...
GCGTCGGTAGAGGCTGTTGACGGTGTTCTGTTTCGGCGCTTGAGTGACGCAGGCAACATGGGCCGGCCATGTTCAATTCACGCTAAGCCACGAACCACGCCTCGCCGGGGTTGGCGCGGAAGGCGCCACACTTTTGACCACCGACCTCCGCGGGCGCTCGTTCTGATGGCTTTCGGTCTATTTCCTTCGGCGGCATTTTCCAATCTTGCGACGTTCGCCGAAGCCAAAACAGCCGCTCAGGAATCTTGCTGGCGTCTCGGCCACTACGCTGCCGAGCTGGTCGGCGATCAGTTAACGCCGCTCGCCAAGCCCGGCCCCGGCATGTAGCGGGGTTGCAAGGCGTTCGACCTTGAAGCTCTGTCAGCTGCGCCATCGCAGGAAGGCCGAAGCCAGGCCCGCCGCCACACCCAAAGACATCACTATCGCGGCGCCCGCCATCACCCCGAGTCCACGGGAGATCAGTTGCGATATTTCTCCACCCGACGCGAGGACTTGTAACGCGAAACCCCACAGCCAAAGGTTGCCCAGCACAAGGAGCACCCAGCTTAGACGGCCAAATGCGTGCGCCCGTTCGCCCCGCTTCGAGGAATCTCCACCGAAGTACGCCTGTACTAGCTCCGCGTTATTGATCCCGGCCTTCGGTCGCGCACAAACAGCGCCGATGATGCCCAACCCTGGAATGATGAGGAGAACTATCCAAATCCAGGCGACACCGCTGGGGCGGGGCCAGCTCACTGCCAATAGAAGTAGCGCGAGCAAACAAAAGCCGATGCCGGTTAGCGCGGACGCGATAAAACCTGGCAACCATGCCTTAGACTTAATTAGCGGCATGCCTCTAAGCCCCCCGCATCCAACATTCGCCCAATAACAACATCTGTCGCTCGCCCGGTGTGCGGGCCAAATTCATCTGGCAACTTTCTCAGGATGTGGCCGACGGTTGTGATCTTCCCTCGAAAAAGTGGACGCGGTTTACGCGGTCCGGCGCTTGAACTCCGGCGTGAATATCCGCCGCTTCCGTTTGGTCGTCTTCACTGAACACCCCTTCAAGCCCTTCCGAGCCTAACATGGGCGTCCACTAAATCGGGGGAGGATCAGTTGCGTTGGCAAATGAGTCCATGGCAGCCCGCTCATCTCAGCGGCGGAACAACGTTCAACGTCTGGATTGAATCACCGTCCATAGCCAATAAATGTGTATGGCCAATCCGCAAAAAGCGATGGGCAGCGCCATGAGAATCGCCAATCCTTGATGTGCGGAAACAAGGGCGACAAATGCAAACGTGGCTACGGCGATTACGTAGATGGAGATGCCAATTCCAAATCCATTCTTGCGAACAAGTGAAGAAAAATTTGATATTCCGCCTTCTACCTTGGGCACGAGCGTAAGGTTCTGCCAATTAGCCGGTTTGAAGAAGGCAGCATAGGCCCCGCACAACAGGAAAAAAATTACCGACAAGAGTGCGAATGTAAGCCAGACGTCGAGGGCAGTTGATGCGATGAGCGCCCCCCCAGCAACCGCCGAGCCTAGGCAGAATGTGCCAACGACGTACCTCAGCATCACGCTCACCGTCCCACCAACTCAATTTAATTGCAGCTCGGAACACCGGCAGCGTCCATGACCGTGCCCATCAGCCCATTTTGCAATTGGTCAGCCAAGACTGCGGTCGCAGGGAGCCCTGCAGGAGGATAAAGAAATGTCGGTGCGCTGCCGATTGCGGCAATCACGGATCGCCGATCACCCATAAACGCCAAGCCATAAGTCGATATCGTGCCAAATGTGCCGGCCGCTTGCGCCAGAGCCAGGCCAAAGGCCGCAGTTGGTGCGCCGAACTCAGGCAGTCCGACCAAGCTCAGCCCACCGCCAACCCCGGCTATACCCACGCCCACGAGGGTCGCCTCTCCACTCGCATTTTGTACAGCGTACAGGGTCGCTGCGAAGCTGCCCGTGGGGCATTCCAGATTGGAGTAATAATCCTCCAGGTCGCCAAGCCACCCACCAGTGCCGCCTCCAAAACCACGGCGCCGCGGGCGCCGCCCGGTGACGACGATCTCTTCCTCTTCGCCGTTGTCCGACTGCTCGACGGTTTCGCCGAAGGGGTTGAACAGGTTGTAGTCGCGCAGCGCGTCGCTGAACTCCACACACCCGACGCCGACGGCGCGGCAAGGATCGACGGCAACCACAATCGGCGGTCCGCATTCTTCGGGCGGCGTCGGGCAACCTTGCAACCCCCACGGATCGCTGAAATTGATCGGATCGTTGCCGACATAGGCGTAGAGGTTCATGCCGCCCGCAAACAGGATCGGATCGGTTTGGATGAAGCGGCCTGCGTTGGGCGCGTAGGCGCGGGCGCGATAATGGTAGAGCGCGACTTCCGGCAGCCAGGCTTGGCCGGTGTATTGGAAGTGCCCGGCATTGCCTGAAGCGGGGATGCCGTACTCGTCGTAGCGGTTGATGTTGGTCGCCGCGCCCGCGAGGTTGCTCACGGCGATGATGCTGCCGCGTTCGTCGGCGATCAGCCAGCGGCGGTCGTTGGTTCCGGAACCTTCGTACCACGTCACCGGCTCGTCCAGCCCCGGCCCCGGCACGAAGCGCCGTTGCAAGGCGTTGCCGCCATCGTATTCGCCGACGATCTGCGCCCCGTCATAGAGAAACCGCGTCGTCACGCCCGCGCCGACGGTTTGGTACAACCGCCCGGCCGGATCGTAAGCGAGGCTCGCTGAACTCGGGCCGCTCACGAGATTGTTGAAGATGTCGTGCCCCAGCGAACCGGTCGTGAGATTGCCGCGCGCGTCGTAAGTTTGCGAGGCGCCGCCGATCGTCGTGTACTGGTTCAAGCCGTTGTCGGCGTAAGCGGTGGTGGCCGGCGCCAGCGGGGTCCAGGCATAGTCTGGGTCAGAGCCTGTGCGCGAGACGATTTGCCCCGCTGCATTGTAGACAAAACTCAGCGCCTGGTCGTCGCCGGCGCCGGCGAGATTTTGCGTCAGGCTCGCCAGGCGCCCGGCGGCATCGAAGCTCGCGCTTTCGCTGGCGCCATTGCCGCGCGCTGTCGAGGTGCGCCGCCCCAGATTGTCGTACGCGTAGGTCGCCAAGACGCCGGCCCCGCTGGTTGCCCCGTTTTCGCGGATGGCGGTGACCGCGTCCGCAAGATCGTAATCGTACTGCGCATAAAACGCGTCGGGCCAAGTGATGCGGGTGCGACGCCCGGCCAGGTCGTATTGGTAGCCCATCGTCCCGAGCGGGCTCTGCGCCGTCAAGGGCCGGCTCAATTGGTCGTAGCTGGTGGTCAGGGTGTGGCCGGCTTGAGCTGCGGTGAGCACGCGGCTGAAATTGTCGTAGGCATAGCTCACGTCCAGGCCGTTGGAAGAGGCGTCCAGGTACACGCTTGATCCCGCCTTCGACCGCGTCGGCGGGGGCGGGGGCGGCGGATTTCCGAATGGTGCTGGCGGCACAAAGGGCACGCCTGGCATGGATGAGGACAGCACGCCAGCAGCAAACGGAGTTGCGGGAACGACCTCGGGCGGCGGCGCTGGCGGCGCGGGCGAAGCGAGCGGCGGCGGGGCAGGACGCGCCGGCGGCGGGGCGGCGACAGCCGGCACGGCGGGCTCCCCCGGCAGCGGCGCGGGAACGGTCAAGGCGCCCGGCGCCGGCGGGGCCCCCGGCTATGCCGTGCGCAAGAATGGGCACATCGCCACGGTGACCAACAATGGTACGATCGTTGGTGCGCAGGGCTAGATTGCGCGCCGCGCGGCGCTGACCATGACCGCTCTTTGTGAACGTGCTGGCTCAGCTTGGCTTTAGCCGCCGGCGCAACTCGGGCGATAGTCTCCGGACCCTGGTGATAATTTTGCGCAGGTTCGACGGGTCCGCCTCCAGCTCCATCGCGGTGCGCACGAGTCCTTTCTCGGCGACCGCGGCGCGCAATTTGTCGATCAACGCCTGCGCATTAGCGGTCTCGCTCACAGCTTCCAAGCGCAATGCCTCGCCGGCTTCAAACAATCTCCGAACGGTCGCTGGATCGATCTCCCCATCAAGGCGCAGCTCGGTCAACCGATGATGGGAAACCCCGGCCCTTGCGCACACGCGGCGCTGACCACATGCCTGCGCCGCCGCGAGGATCGCCGCGCGCATCGCGCCATGATGATCAATGCCGAACACTAATCCTGGCGCTTCCTCGTTGATGAACTCGATCACTTCGAGGTCGTCGGTTTCTTTGCCGATCAGTTCGATGGCGCATGCATGGATGTGGCGACGGCGCAGGACGCCGCGCTCATCGTAGTCCCCGCCCCAGAATTTGGTTTCCGGATGCAAATGATAGCGCCGCAATGATTCCGCGACCGTCGTAAGAGCGCGCACCGGGACAGGAGCGCCCGTGTTGCGGTCGAATGCTTGCCTGGCCGCGACCTGCAAGTTCCCATTGAATGGCGCCACCGGGGCGATCGGCTTGCGACGATGAAGGACTGCTGCGGTTTCGGGATTGTCAGCAGCGATGTCGAGCAACGATTTGGCCGTGAAGGAAAGCAGAAAGCTGAACGCCTTCACGTGCTCCACGAACGGCTTGCCGGCGTTCCAGGCGTCGAACCAACGCAACAGCTGTGGGCGCGTCGCGGCGTATTGGCTGGCGGCCAATGCCTCTAAGCGCGGCAAACGCGCCCAATCGAGTTCGTCGGGCGTATCGGATTGAGCGGCGCGGATGATCTCGACCCAGAAATCTTCCTGCCACTTGGAGACCTTGAGACGGCGCCGGCGCTCTCCCTTATCGCGGTCGGGATAAGGCGCAATGATGTGGCCAAGGCCGTGCGCCGAGCCCTTGCGCAAATCGATCGCCCCATCATCGCCCCTGACAGAGAGCGCAGTGCGTTTGGCCGAGATCGCCAGACACTGGAGCGGCGCAAACCCGTCACGCGCCCCGACGCGGCCAGGTTCATAGTTCACGTCTTCGATTTGCAGAATCGAACCGGGGAAGGCGTAAGGGTTGAGCGCCTTGAACCAATCTGCGACCCCATGGACGCGGTCGATGAATTGGTCTTCGCGCATGTCGTCAGGCTTGGCGAGGGCCAAACTGTCGGTGTCGCAGAACACCCAGTCGAGCCCGTTGGCGGCAGCTTTGCGCTCGGCCAGCGTCAACATCAGTCGCGCCGCCCCGGTGATCAGCGTGGCGATGAGGGGATGGAAATAGCGGCCTGGCCTTTCGATTTCATCGAGCAGCAATTCGTAAGGCGCCGCGCGGCCGGCATGGCAGAGCTGGCGTTTCTTGGCGGGGCGTTGGTTGACGTTGAGTTCGACGAAGATGCCATAGCCGGTGGCATTGGCGAGCACTTTGAGCGCCCGCTCTTGCGCCTTCAAGGTCTCGGCGTCTGCGCCCGGCGTTTCCGACCGGCGTTTCACATTGCGGCGGAGTTCGACCACGGCCTTGAAGAAATCGTCGCGGGCAGGATCGATCTTGAGCGCTGGGTCACCCATGATGTTGATCGGCGCCAATCCGCTTTGGCGCCCTTTCGGCGTGAAGCGGATCGCTTGTTCGATGCTGGGCGCCCGGCCGGTGATGAGCTTGGAGACCAGCACGTCGGCAAGCGTAAACCACAACGGCTCGTCGGCGCTGAGATGATTGAGCGCGATGGAATAGCTGTCTTCGCCGGGGGCGCCATAATTGGCGCGCACCGGGAACACGTCGTTGTCCGGTTTAACCCTGACCAGCACGGGAAGCTCGCGCCAAAGGTCGCGGTTGGCGAAATCATCGAGACCGACCGATTGCACGAAACTTCTAACCGCCGCGGCATCATCGCGTCCCTCAACGCCCTCAGCGATCAGAAATGACCAGGTCCCCATCAAGGTCGAGACGGTGGGGTACATGGAGAGGAAGTCGCAGAGCACGGTGCGCGTCGGGATGCGCCGAATGTGCACTTCCGACCGACCGCCGAAATAAGTGCTCATGACGACGCCGGTCATGGCAGCAGGGAAGTCGGGCTGCATCTCCCGCCACGGCCGGATGCGCATGGCAGCCAAATGCGCCTTGCCCAGACTGGCGCCTGAATAGGCTTCGTGGGTCTCAACGACGACGCCATAGGCGCTCAACTGCTGTTCAAGGTTGAGGTAGCACGCCCAGGTCGCTTCGACGTCGCTTGCTGCATAACGGACGTAGTCCAGCGTCAGCGGCAGCCCGTGATCGTCGCGGCCCTGCTTGGGGGCGGCGACCTTCAAGTGTTTGGAGAGAGTTTCAAGCGAATGGGATTCCGCTGTGAGCGCAAAAGCGAGCGTCTTGACGTCAACGAAGAAACCAGGCTCGGGCAGCGGCTTCGGCGCGCCGTCGTCTTCCTTGGGCGGGTTCGAGGACACATCGATCATCGCCATGTGGCGAGAGTTCGCCTTCACCCTGACGTGGGGGCGCTTTATGTCTGGGGAAAGAACGAAACTGAAGCCGCCAAGCATGCCCTTGCGGGCAGGCTCTGCGGGCTTGATCGCGAGCCGGGAAATGTCAAACGGCAGATTGAAACCGACGATGCGCCCGCCTAGCGCCCAAGCCTTGTCGAAGAACACTTCTTCGACGAAGGCCTCGCGGGTGAGGAGCCGCACATCCTCGCCTTCGCTTGCCGCCATCGCCTCGGCGGCAGCCTGTTTCAGCACCGCGAGATCGCTGTCGCTGGTCGTCGCGGGCTCGTAGAACCAACCACGTTCGACCAGGGCGCTCCCATGGCGCAGCTGATAAGCGCCGCAGCGCAGGTGTTGGCCGGGATCGGTCCGCGTCTCGGTGTCGAAAATCAGCGTCCACGGCGATGGCGGGGCGGGCTTGTCGCGGCGCCCGCCTTTCCCTTCCGGCGCTTCGAGGTAGGCGCGGATGCGGATGATTTTGTTTTCGATCGGCGTTTGGGTTTCGGCGGCGGCCATGCCTTCAAGGATGGCGCGATTCTAGGCGCCGGTATCGCCAGCGTTTTGGCATAATTGTCGACCTGGAGGCGCAGATTGCTGGTCAACAGCTCCATGATTTGGGCCGTGCCCAACAGAGCCATCATCAATTGGGCGTTTGGGTTTTGCGGTTCTAAGTTGAACATCTCTTTGCTCTCCAATTGTTGGATGAAGGTTCGGCGGCGATGGCAGGCGCGGCAAAGGGGGACGACAAAAGCGCCAAATCGCTGGCCGGCGACGTGATCGAGTTCGAAAGCGAGAATGCGGGTCTCGCCGCAACAGCAGGTCGGGCTGATGAATCCGGCGCGGGCCAGCTTTTTCCGGCGCCTCGCCTCCTTGGCGGCGATGTCGGTAGGCGCAATTGTGCCCCGGTAAGGAACGCAATTCACGCAGAGACCATCGAGGCCCACGGCGTCAAACGCGAACGGGTCGCCCCTGCCGCATCTGCACGCGCTCCAATGGCTGCCGAGCAAGCGCGTGTGCGAGCGCTCCAGGCGCTCTCGCGCAATGAGGCGTTCTTGTTCGCTCATGGAACAAACGCCTCCGGCTGGGCGTCGGCATAGATGCTGAGGAAGGAGAGTTCGCCCGAAGCATCCAACCGGCGGAGCGCATTGGGACGGTCCTCAAGCCGATGTCGCTTGGCGTGCACGTCGCGAACCGATCGGCCCTGGATGGCGGCCAAATCCGACTTGCGATTGCTGCGGAGGAATCGGCCGACGGCATTCCAATACTCGCCAACGGCGGAGGCGGCTTTCCTGGAGACGGTCACAGTCTTGAGCCGTCCATCCACGGCAATGAGCACGTCGACCGCGCGCCTATCCTTGATGGCCCAGCGTCGGCCCTCGAATTTGGCCTCGGTGTGCTGGCGCAAGAACTGGCGCAGGCTTTCAGGCGCGATGTGGAAGCGCCGGGCCGCCTTGGTGAGGCTGGCGGCGCGCTCCATCATTGCTCGCAGCGCCTTGTCCAAAGCATCTGTGCGCCGCTTCGAGGTCTTCTTGCTGGCGTGACCGCGCGCTTCGGCTCGCGTCAGGCCTTTCGCCAAGGCGCGCTTGAGGCGCTGCTTGTACTCTCGCCTGTAGTTGCGGGCCTTGGCCATGGTGGCTCCCAAGTAAAACCTGGGGCCACCTATAAGAGCCGGCACAGTCACCAAATCCTTGCTGGCAAGCGGCCGTGATTTTGGAAACGCGTGTTATGTACGACTAATTCGAACTACGCCTTTGCACTCTAATTGCCTGCGCAATCGTCGTTTCGGCGGGCATTGTCGCCAATTCACCATCGCGAACTAAGCCTGCTAATGCGCAGTGCACATCATAAACCGCCTTCTTGTGATAGCTCGGGTCGAAGAAAGCAGAATTGTTGGCCGCCGCGTGTGCAATAACCGCCCTGATCTCTTCAATTTCCGGCCGCCCGGTTTTTTCCGCGCGCTTGCGCGCGAATTTCTTGAGCTGATAATCAGGACAGAGGTCGCAATCCAAAATGCGAATGTCCTCGAATTGCTTTTGCAGCCCGCAATATCCGCCATTTTCCCAATCGAATTGGGCAATGTGCAAACGGCCATCCCAGACGTATTTCAGAACCCGGCGTTTGGGCGAATAAACCCGATAGCCAAGAGCGATGCATTTGCCGGCATTAAGTTTGCGCACGAGCCTATTGCGGAATATCGGCGCAATTGATTGGTTCTGCGCCTGCCAATTCCCCGCGCCGCATATCAATTGTTCGAATAAGTCCTTGGAATTGTGTTGGTTTTTTGCGATAATTTCGAGCTGTGAGGCGATTAATTGCAGCACCGATTGAAAGACGCCCAACAGCCCAATGGGGCGTCCTTGCTGTTGGGCGAACGCCGCATAAGCCTCTGGCAATGAAGTCCCGCGGCGCCACAGCTCGTACAATGTCGGCGGAGGATCTGAAGTGAACGTCATTGACATCGCTCATAGTCGAATTCGCTGCGTCACGGGTAAACGGGCGACCTCCGCTCGAAGCGGACGGCGCCCATCGCTTCGCCGTCCTACTGCATCAGAAGAATTGGAAGCTGAATGGGCGGAGCGATCGGCCGAGCGCATGCAAGCATTCGCGGTGAGCCAAGTGTTGACCACCCGTCGTCGGCGTTCACCCCACCCGCTCATTCTCTGCGGTCATGGCGTCTCGCTCAATGTCGATAAGGGGACGCTATGGATCCGCGACGGCTTCACCCATTACCCGCAAGAGCGAACCCAGCAACGCATTTTCCGGGGCGACCCGAGTCGTCCCACCCGGATCATGGTAGTGGACGGCTCGGGCAGCCTCACCTTCGATGTGATCGACTGGCTGCGCGAACAAGACATCGCGCTGATCCGGGTGGATTGGCGCGGGGCCGCAACCGTCATCACCGGACGCACGGGCTATGCCGCCGATGGCGCGGCCTGGCGGCGTCAGGAAGCGTTGCGGGCAGACCCCAAGCGCCGGATGGCGATCGCGCGGCGCCTGATCGAGCACAAGCTGCAAGCCAGCGCTACGGCGCTGGTGGAATGCCTCCCCGCGACTGATCGAAGAGCGCTTGCGTTGGAGGTCATTGAGGAGAAGCTTGCCGTCCTGCGCTCCGGGCGACCGCTGGCCCTATCCGACATTCATGGCATCGAGGGCGGGGCCGCGAAGGTCTATTTCGACGCCTGGGTGGGGACGCCGCTCAACTGGCGCGGCTCAAAGCGCCATCCCATCCACGCGTCGTGGAACGTGATCGGTCAGCGACAATCGATCGTCACCGGTAAGAAGGGCAAAAACCGCGACGCCTCGCACCCGGTCAACGCCATGCTCAACTACGCCTACGCTGTTCTGGAAAGCCAAGTTCGGCTCGACGTGCTCGCCAACGGCTACGACCCGCAAAGCGGCTTCCTCCATTCCGGCTTTCGAGGCTCGCCGGCGTTGGTGCTGGACCTGATGGAGCCGTTGCGGCCCGTCGTCGACGCGGCGGTGTTGCGGTTTGCTCTCAGCGAGACGTTTAGCGGGGCAGATTTTGTGCTTCGCTCGGACGGCGTCTGCAGGCTCAATCCACAGCTGGCGCGGAGGGTGGCGGGGGTAGCGGCGGGGAATGCGATGTGCTCCCCGGGCCTAGCCTGTTGAGGGGCAAAAGGAGCCTTCAGCGTCCTCGTGAAATCAAGTCAAGCAGACATCGGTAGAGCGCACCCTTGGCAAGGGTGAGGTCGAAAGTTGGACGACCGCCGCAGAGCAAAAGCGTCGTCGGCTCGTGGCGAGAGGATGCGCTGAACGGACCTCCCAATAGCTATTGTGCAGCTCCGGACGCGCCGCGCCACAGCGCGTACGTCTTGCCGTCGCTGAATTCGGCACATGTCGGCCGCGCGAGACATGATCGAGAGTGGGAGCCCTAAAGGCGGCCCGCGCCGCACATGCTAATCCAGGGGCACCGCCGCCGCCCCTCACAGTGAGGGCATTTATCGAGTAGCTGTAAAGCATGAGCCAGCTATCCGTTGTCATCCGCCTTCGCCCGACACGCGTCGCGCTTTTAACCCGCCCGGGTGATGCCGCCTCTGTTCGCCGGTTCATGCGTATTTGCGCGTCGCTTTGGGGCGGCGTCTACAATCCCATCATTCCGGTATTTCGGACCGCGCCGCCGGAGTGGCGAGCAAAACACCCCGAGCGCTTGAAGGGCTACGCAATAGCGCGCGGCTACGCCGATTTCTTCGAACCGGACGTATATGTCGAGGCGAAGCAGGGTTTGTTTGAAGAAGCCGGACTGGGCTCGCTGCGATCGAAACACGGTATTCATGAGCGCGTCCTCTTCCTGAATGAACTCCTGCGACAGCAAGACCACCGTGATTGGTCAGAGCCCGCCATCGGGCTCAGTGTGATCGATGTGCTGCGGCATGCTTACGAGACCGAACAGAGATTTCAGCTTCGCGATCCACGGCCAGCCATTCGCATGACGCCATCGCGTTCATCGCCCTTCGTCGAGGCCATGTTCGGAACGCATCCCGCCAACAAACCTTCTCGTTATATCGCCAAAGGCTTTGAGGATGTGTACCGCCCCGAACGCGCGAGCGCGTCGCCGGAGACGTGGCTGAAAATCATCAACGCAGGAGCAATGACACCTCTTCGTGCCACGCGCTTTGGCTTGGAGACCAACCGATCATGGATGCACGAGCTCGTGGTGTTCGTGTTTGATCCAGACAAGACGGTGGATCTCATCGACCTGTGGAATATGCGCCTTGAGCCGCAACCGATCTTGCCTGTCCCATTGCCATGGTTTCCCGACCTCGCAGAGGAAATTCGGAAAAGACTGATAGCCGAACACCGTCCTCTCCAGGGCAACCCGAACGGCGTTATGCACCACGGCACCATTGAGTTCGCGCGCTCCATCGATGAGGACCGCGCCAAATCAGCGTTGGCGCTACTCAAGCAAATGCCGAAGGGCTCGCTGAGCGTGAAGTCTTGGCGCACGCCTATTTGGGAACGCCGCGACGACGATTTTGTACATCGTGATACCCGCCTAGAAGTAACTGCAAAAGAACGTCGCATCACGGTTGAAATCAATGAGGGCGCGCGCCCGACTGCGAGGTTCGATGCTCTCGCGCCGGACTTTGCCGCCCAGTACGGCCCCGCACAATCGCTTCGTTGGGTGAACGCGCTCCGCGTGAGCCAATATGGCCGAGAGGATGTCGCGACGGTGCTCCCGTTCAACACGCGTGACTGGAGTTGGCCGAGACTGGACTTCACCGGTGACCCGGTTCAGATCGGGTCCGAAGGGTGGATTTTCGGCCAGCGGTTCAAGGACAGCACTGAGACGATCGAACTCCACCGGCACGAGGACATCATCATCGGCGCGCTCAAGCGGTTTGGCATCGAAGCAAAAATGTCTGAGCCCGGGCATATCGCTAAACAAGTACTGGCTCACCTCGGAGGGCTATGGGGCGTTCCGATCCTTGCGGATAAGGGAACTCTCATCCTGATGAACGAAATGGCGGGGGGCGTGAGAAGGCGCGAAGTCGATGGGGTCGAGAGCGAGGAGGTGTTCGACCGCCGCTCCAAATCGCTGGGGGAATGGAAAGGCCTTCTGTCACAGCGTAATCAAGCCGGCGGGCTTCGCCCAAAATTCAGCCTTGAGGACTTTACATCGCGCAACATCATCCGCCTCGGATTGGAGACGGAGTGCCCGCATTGCAAGGTAGCGAACTGGCATAGTCTCACCTCCACCGACTACGAACTGACGTGCGAGCGCTGTTTGAAGAAATACGCGTTTCCGCAGGCGGACCTCCGGAGGAGCAACAGAAACTGGTTCTATAGAACCATCGGGCCGTTCTCCGTTCACGACTTTGCACGGGGTACCTATGGGGCTCTCCTAGCACTTAATGTGCTACACCGCTTTGATGGCTCTCACAGCGCGACGACGTTCTCTACCGCGCTCGACATGCAGTTTGATGGTGTTCGAGCCGAGGCCGACTATGTGGCATTCTACGCTCGCGAGCGCTTCGACCGTGATTTAGCCCCGCAGCTTGTCGTGGGCGAAGCGAAGTCGCTGGGAGATGGCGAACTCATTAAGCCGAAGGACCTCGCCAAACTGAGGGCGATAGGCAAAAAGCTGCCAGGGTCTACCATCATGATCTCCGTCATGCGGGATGACTTTACGTCTGATGAAAAGGAGATTCTGACCGCCTTTGTAAAATGGGCGCGTAGGCCAGGCCGCCAAGGCAGGCCGACTAACGCGGTGGTGCTACTCACCGGCAATGAATTGTTCTTCGATTTCTCGATCAGCAGCACCTGGAAGGAGCTCGGCGGACAACACGCGAAATACGCCGATTACGACCACACGCACAAGCTGGACGCGTTCGCAGAAGCTACCCAGGCGATCTACTTAGGTCTGCCGCCGTTGTATGAGGTGCGGCGCGCTGCACGGGAAAAACGGCGGGCACGCAAGCAGGCATAAAAAGCTGAGTGGACTTCGACGCCGCCAGCCAGACCCTTAGCGTCCGCCATTGAGGCGCTCCGGTGTCAGAGCGAGCCGCATTGGATACGATCAATTTGAGGATGTCGCGAGATTCTGTAGAGTTGGCCGCATGACAGGTCCCGAAATCGAACGCGAGATCAGCGCAATGATTCGTGGCGGGATTCCGGAGTCCTTGCGCCTTGAGTATAAGGCCTTTCCCTACGAGGCGACCGAGGGCGGGCGGAAGGAGTTCGCGAAGGACATTGCCGGGTTCGCCAACCGAGACGGCGGATATCTGGTCATTGGAGTCAAGGAAAAGGCTGGACGCCCCGATGAGGTTGTTGGCGTGCCCACGGCGGATGTGGACAACGTCATCCTATGGCTGGAGTCTGTCAGTCGTAGCCATGTCACGCCGGTCATCGTTGGTCTCAAGATTGTCCATATACAGCATGACGATTTGGACCTCATCGTTGTCGATGTGCCTCAAAGTCTCGATCAACCTCACGAAGTACCGGCGGCGGGAAAGCGCTTCTTTGTTCGCGAAGAAAGGTCTGTGCGCGCCATGTCACGCGAAGAGATCAAATATGTGATTATGCGCCAGGAAACGCTCATGCGGCGTGTGGCGGATGTCGCGAACGCAAGATGGCGCGGTTTTCTCGATGATGCTTCTAGCGCGAGAGACAAACTGGCGACCGGTCGGGGCGGGTCCTTGTTTCAAGTGTTTCCAGTTTTTTCCCAGGCCTTTGCGCTCAAATTTGATTTGCCGCACATGATGGAGAAATATCCCAACTTCAAGGCGTTTCACGGTCGCGATGTTGCCAGTGCAAAACCACGACTTGACGGGCTGGAATATCGCTACACCGACGGCAATAGTGGGTTTAGCGGTTTCGTCAGGCTGCATCGCGATGGAGCCGTCGAGATTGCTGATACAGAAGTGATGGAGCTCGACGGTAAGCCCGTGCCAGGCCTTCTGCTCGTAAACTCTCTAATCGATAGCACCAGGCGGGCGATCGCGGCTTCTGCGACAATTACGGGCGCGAGTTCTTTCATCATTGACTTCCGGGCGCGTACGGAACCGGGGCAAGGCATTGCGTTCTTTAGCGACCCGTTCAGATCACACCGCAACGAGGTGGATCGCGCTGAGCTTAGGTTTGATCCGCTCACGGTCAGCATAGAGGAAGGCTGGGAAGCATCGACGCCAACCCTGATTCGTCCGCTGCTCGACCAAGTCTGGCAGGCCTGGGGCTATGTCAATTGTGGGTACTTCAACGAACAGGGGGAGTACGCACCGGCGCGCTAGTGTGGGGGTGCTCAACTTGCAGATTCGGTGGAAGCGCATCCAGTCTACGCCGTGTGAGCATACGACTCCTTGATCGGAAGCAAGTTTATCGCGTTGGCCGAGTTAGCGGCTCGCGTTCGGGGCCCATCTTGAGATGCTTCGATTTGGTAGCTTATGCCTGGTTTGCGGCGCGGAAGGGCGAACGTCTCTCTTGTTGGGATTGAATTGCCATCTGCCATCATGCAAGTCTGGTCAAAAGTGTGGCCCGTTTTGACTTTCTCCTTATCCCCTCCCTCACGAGGGAGAGGGGACAAACGCACGCTCAACGCTGCAACGTGTGGCGCCCGAACTCCCCCGCCCATGGTGTCGGCATGTTTTGACTTTCAGGTTTTCAGGTCTATCGCATGTGGAGAGTGCGAGAGGTCGCAATGAGTGGATTCCCGCGTCCGGCCCGCTTGGCGGCGGCAATGCTTTTGGCCTTGATCAGTGTTCAATCGGCGCGCGCACAAGCGCCGCCGCTCGACGAGGCCGTAACGGAGGAGGCAATTGCGGAGTCGACGGTGCGGACGAGCATGTCGGTGACCGATCGCATGCTGGCGCCCGTCACGATCGGCGGCGCAGGGCCGTATCAGTTCATCGTCGATACCGCCGCCGAACGCTCTGTCATCGCGCGAGAGCTGGCGCAAGATCTGGGGCTCGCGCCCGCCGGGCGCGCAAGGCTTCTGTCGATGACCAGTTCTCGCGATACCGCGACGGTAAACATGCCGGATGTGTCTTTCTTAGCTGGCCAGACACGCACGCTTCAGCCGTTTACGCTCAATGGCCGCCACCTCGGCGCATCAGGCATTCTGGGCATCGATGCGCTGCGAGGCCAACGCGTGGTGCTGGATTTCGAGGCGGGCGAAATGCGCGTGGGCCCAGCGCCGCGTCGCTTCGAGCGAATCGACCCAGACGATATCGTCGTGCGTGGCCGCCTACGTTATGGACAGCTGGTGCTGATCGATTCGAGCGCCGATGGCGCGCCTGTCGATGTGGTGGTCGACAGCGGGCTGCAGGTCAGTATTGGCAACGATGCGCTGCGGCGGCTGCTCACCGCCAGGTTCAATCGATTTGAACAGATCGAGCTCTTGAGCATCACAGGCGAGAGGTTCAGCGCAGATTATACGCGCGTCGATAACCTGCGCATTGGCGGCGTGGCGATAATCGGTATGCCCGTTGCGTTCGCCAACACGTATTTCTTTTCGCGCATGCGGCTGACGCGGCAACCGGCGCTCCTGCTCGGCATGGACGCGCTGCAGATGTTTCGACGCGTGGCCGTCGATTTCCCAAACCGACGCGCGCACTTCTTGCTGCCTGAGGAGGCCTTGCGCACACGCAATTAATGGCGGGGCCCCAGGCAGAAACCGATGACCAAGTCGCGCGCGCCTACTTGGGATACAGCAACATTTGCGTGCAGCGGAACACGGCGAGAGCCTTGCCTGTTGTTTCGTCGTTGGCTTCGGCGTCCCAGATCTGAGTCGTGCGCCCGCCATGGACGAGACGCGCCTCGCAGACCACGGCCCCCTCACGCACCGTCCCAAGGACATTGCACTTCAGTTCGATGGTTGTGAAGCCGAGTGCCCCGTCGGGCTTCGAAACCACGCAACCCAACCCGCATGCGGAATCGACCAAGGCGATGATGCTGGCAGCGTGTATGTAGCCGTTGGGCGCCATGTGATGCTTGCTCACGACAAAGCGCCCCCGAACATAGCCCGCGCGCGCTTCTAGCCATTCGAGCCCCAAGTGGTCGGGGAGATGGCCGCTCTGGCGTTCGGTCATTGACGCAATGAAGTCGTTCATGGGGGTGATTCACTCACTTTCACTGCTATCATGCCCCAATGACGCAGCGCCAAGTCAATGCCGCAATCTTGCTCATCGGCGATGAGTTGCTTTCCGGGCGCACGCAGGACGTAAACCTGCAAACGTTGGCGAAGTTTCTCGCCCCGCTTGGCGTGCAGGTCGCCGAAGCGCGCGTGATCGCAGATGTTCCCGAGGAGATTGTCGCGGCCGTGAACGAATTGCGGGCAAGGTACGACTATGTCTTCACGACGGGCGGGATCGGCCCCACGCATGACGACAAGACCGCGGATGCCGTTGCGGCCGCATTTGGCGCCCATATCGGCGTGCGCGATGACGCGCGCGCCATCCTCGAAACCCACTACAGGGGCGCTTCGCATCTGAACGAGGCGCGCTTGCGCATGGCACGCATACCCGACGGCGCGTCCCTCATCGCAAATCCAGTCTCGAAGGCGCCCGGCTTTCAACTCGGCAATGTGTTCGTGATGGCCGGCGTGCCATCGATCATGCGCGGCATGCTTGAAGATGTCGGCCATCGGATCAAAGGCGGGGCGGTCGTGGGCGCTGTGACCGTGCGCGGCAAAGGCGTGCGCGAAGGCGATATCGCCAGGGACCTCGCGGCGCTGGAGCAGGCGAGCGGCGGGGCCGTGTCGTTCGGCTCCTATCCGTGGTTTGCGCTGCCGGACAGTTTCGGCGTCAACCTGGTCGCGCGGTCGGCGGATGCGGTTGCGTTGACCAAAGCGGGTGAGGATCTCGCGGACCTGATCCGCGCGCGCGGCGTCGAGCCGGAAGTGGTGGACGAATCCGGCTAAGCGCGTCCATATCGGGCAAGCGCGAGCGTGGCGAAACTGGTAGACGCAACGGACTTAAAATCCGTTCGCCCAAAAGGCGGTGCGGGTTCAACTCCCGCCGCTCGCACCATCCTTCGCTTGCTTCGTTGGAGAAGCAGCGGTGAGCCCCTTCAAAGGACGCTCACCACATCGGTGCGAGAGAAAGCATCGCCCACATAGAGCAACGGGCAGGCGCGCTCCTGCGCCAAGGCGTAGGCGAAGCAATCTCCGAAATTGAGACCTGCGGGATGAATGCCCTTACCCCATCGTTCATAGGCGTGGGCGACACGCCTCGCGACGGCAGGCGTGACCGGAGCGACCTCGAAGCCGAGTTCATCGATCAAGCGCTGCATTTCTGGGCCGACCTTGCGCATCGCAGCAACGATCAAGGCTTCGGCCACGGTCACTGCGGAGATCGCAATCTCGCTCGTGTTTTCGAGTTCTGCGCTGCATCGCTCCGCATCAGGTTCATCGAGCACCACCGCCATCAGCGCCGAGGTGTCGATCACGATCATTGCGGCATGCCTTGGTCACCATAGAGGAAATCCTGGCTGCGCGCGGCGCTCGGTCCCGGCGCTGCCTTGGCGGCGCCAGCAGCCCGTATTTCGTGGAGCACTTGCCGTTTCGCGCTTTGCGCTATGGGTTCCTTGATCGCGGACAGGCGGATCACGTCATGGCCGTGACGGGTCAGCACGATGTCTTCGCCGGCTTCCGCCCGCCTGACGAGTTCGGTCAGCTGACCTTTGGCGTCACTCACGGAGATCTTCATCCTGCGGCTCCCACGGTACAAAATAGACCATTAATTGGTCCAAATCAACTTCTGGTGAATGGCAGGTCACCATTGGGCCAAAGGGCGGGGTGCGCGGACGCCTCAAACCGGCGGAGCACAAAATAAGCGGCCCGACGAAGCTTGCAGCCGACGCTCCGTTCTGCGCTACGAGGTCGCCCGCGCAAACGCATAATAGCGCAGATGGTCAGATTGCGCTCTTCAATCTCATAGGGGCGTTGGCCGGTTTCAGCTTGCGCGCGGGCGCCATACGTTGAGGCCGGGCGCTGCTGGCGTTCGGAGACAAACGTGGCCAAGGAAAAACTTGAACTCGTCGAAGTGAGCCCGCGCGATGGGTTGCAGAACGAGCCGGACATCGTCTCGACCGAGAACAAACTCGCGTTGATCGGCAAGATAGTGGATGCCGGCTTTCGCCGGCTCGAGGCCGGCAGCTTCGTCAATCCGAAGAAAGTGCCACAGATGGCCGATGGCGACGCCGTTTTTGCGGGGCTGCCGGGGCGCGAGGGTACAACATTCATCGCGCTAGCGCTCAATCCGCGCGGGGTTGAGCGCGCTTTGGCGGCGGGCGCGCAAGAGATCAACTACGTATTTTGCGCCTCAGATGGTTTCTCCGTGCGCAACAATGGCGGCACGGTGGACGAGACGTTGGCGATTTGGCCCGAAGTCGCAGGCATGGCGAAGGCTGGAGGGGCGCGCTTGTCAGCAACCATTTCCACAGCGTTCGGCTGCCCGTTTGATGGCGAAGTGCCTGTGTCGCGGTTAGTCGAGGTGGCCGAGCGCTGTGTGGCGCAAGATATTTTCGAGTTGGCTATCGCCGACACGATTGGCGTCGGCGCGCCAAGCGACGTGCATGAGCGCTTTCGCGCGGTGAAAGCGGCGACGCCGGCAAGCGTTCAGCTTCGCGCGCACTTCCACAACACCCGCAACACAGCGCTCGCCAACGCGGTTGCGGCCGTGGAGCAGGGCGTTCGCGTGCTCGATGGATCGCTTGCAGGCATTGGCGGATGTCCGTTCGCGCCGGGCGCGGCGGGGAACGTGCCGACAGAAGATCTGCTCTACATGTTCAACAGGATGGGGTTCGACACCGGCGTGGATCTCGATCGAGCCATCGAAGCCGCCCATTTCATCGCCGATGTGCTGGGACGCAAGACGCCTGGAATGGTGTCGCGCGCCCCACGTTGGCCGCGCGGCTAAAGCGTCGGACCTCAAATGCGACCCACGGCTTGGATCGGGCTCAGCGTCGCATTTGACGTCCAAAGACGCTTTGGATTCAGACGTCTCTAAAGCAAAAGGGCCGCCGCGTTTCCGCGACGGCCCCTCGGTAGAGAGTTCAACTCAGATCAGACTGCGCGGCTGATCGTGATGTTGAAGATTTCATCGACGCCGTCAGCTTCGTGATAGCGAACGTCGACCTCGAAGCCGTGCATGGCGTACGTACCGCCAAGGTTCCAAGTGTCGTAGTCGCCAAGGAGGTCGACGTCCTGGTTGCCAAATGCGCCCGAGAACGAGAGCTGATCGTTCACCGCGTAAGCGCCATTGATCTCGTAATAGACGCCATCGCCGGTGTCGCCGAAATACTCTGGCGTGTAGGCGAATTGACCGCCGAGCGTGAATTGATCGGTCAGCGCTGACGACCCATTGATGATGCCTTCGTAGTAGTCGGACTCGGCTGCATCGTCATCGGCGCCCGGATAGAAGTACCCGACGATGCCGATATCCCAATCGATCGGGCCAGTGCTCGGCGTCACGCCCACGTAGAGGTCGAGTTCCATCGAGGCGTCGACGCCAAAATCAGCAACGTTCGAGCCCCACGCGCCGGCGTAGAACAAGCCGTGCGTGAAATCAAAACCGCCCTGGATGGCGGGTCCGCCTTCGGTTTGCGAAAGCCCACGGAACACATAATCGGATGTCATCGCGACGTTGCCGGAGACTTCGGCGTTGGCCGCGCCCGCACCGGCAATCGTCGCGCCGGCCAGCATGGCGACGCCCATAATCTTCATGTCACGCATCCTTTTTTCCCCGCGGGCTCTCGCCGCGCGCGGCGAGATTCACGCTTGCGCGTAAACGAGTGGTTAAGCACACGGCACTCCGACGCTGCATCGTTGTAGAAGCGTGATACCGTTGCAGGAGAGCCACGGCGCGTTTCTGCCTCGCCGAAAATTGTTTAGCGAGTGCGCTGAAGTCACAGTTTGCGGAAAACGCGATTACCTCTGCGAAAGGGAGGCGTAACCCAGGTGCAGCCCCGCATCGACGAGCAAGGTTTCGCCGGTGACATGCCGCGAAGCGTCGGACAGGAAGAAAAGCCCTGCATCGGCAATGTCTTCGGCCGTCGACGCGGCTTGCAAAGGCGTGCTTCGGCGCGTGCCTTCGCGTAACCTCTCAACGACCTCAGCGGGTAGACCCTTCTCGTGCCAAGGCGTGTCGATGAAGCCCGGACAGAGAGCATTGACGCGGATTTTCGGACCCAGGACGCGCGCAAGCGAGAGCGTCATCGTGTTGAGCGCGCCTTTCGAGGCCGCGTAGGCCACCGACGATCCAATGCCGGTGACGCCGGCAATCGAAGACACCATGAGTACAGCGGCGCGTTCGCTTGCTTCCAGTAGCGGGCGCGCAGCGCGCAGCATCTGAAAGGGGGCGATGACGTTTACCGCGAAGATGCGCTCGAAATCAGCACGTTCGAGCGCGTCGAGATCGCCGTGCGAGGGCGCGAACTTGGTGACGCCGGCATTGTTGGCGAGCGCATCGATGCGCCCAAAGGGCGCGGCCTTGTCGGCAATAGCTCGACATGCTGCATCGTCAGCCACATCGCCCCGCGCCAGCACCGCTTCGGCGCCGGCGGCGCGCACCGCTTCGGCAGTGGCCTCCGCCTCCGCCCGGCTGCGCGCGTAATTGATGATTACCGCGCGCGCGCCCCGCACCGCCGCGCCCACCGCGAGCGCTGCGCCGAGGCCCGTTGACGCCCCGGTCACCAGGACAACCTTATTCTCGAAATCGCGCATCGCAGATCCTCGTTCAGGCCCGCTTCACATCCGTCTTCGCGAAGTCCTCGCCTTTAAACAAGAGGGGCGCGTCGAGCGCCTTCGCAAGCGCATAGGCGAAGCAATCGCCGAAATTCAATCCCGCGGGGTGATGCCCCTTGCCAAAGCGCCGAAAACCCTCGCGCACGAGTTCGGCTTGGATGTTGTCAAACGCAACAGTTACAAGGCCTAACTCACGTAGCACGGCTAGTTCGGTGTCGAAGAGAGCTGCGCCGGGGATGCTGGCCAGCCCCTCGCAGATCATAGCGGATTCAAGAAAATTGGCGTCCGAAAGAAATGCTACTTCGGCCCTTCTGAAGGCCTCAATGAACCCATCGCGCTCGGGCTCGCCTTTGACGATTGCAACGATCGCGGAACTGTCAACGCAGATCATCGGCCAGGGAGGTCAAATTCATTGAAGCCGAGAATCTCCTCGTCGGTCATTTCAGTGACGCGCGGCAACAGTTTGAAGGCGTCGCCGAGTTCCTTCAACTCGCGTGTCAGCCGTTCCTGATCCGCGGGCGGCGGCTTGATTGGCGGACTTCCAACTAGCGCGCGCGCCTCCTCCAACGAGAGGGACTTGAACATTCGCCGCCTCGGCTCAAAGAAAAAAGGAGCGGATTCAGATTCAGTCACACCGCGCATCCGAGCTCTGTTTCCTTCGTCTTCCGCCAGGAAGGCTTCGATCTGCCGAAACGTATCGAGGCGCATTCGGAGCTTCCCAGACAGCAACTTCGAAACGTCGCCCTTATGCATCCCCAAATGCCTTGCCAGACCTTCTTGTGTCAGCCCGCGGCGGCGCAACTCGGATCGAATTTCAGCAACTTCCATGTTGGAATAATAGCAACTTCAAGTCTTGGCGACAAGCTGCGTGCATTCGTTTCTCGGCGGGGTTAATCCGGCCTACGATGCCGGAATTCACCCAGCTCGGCCGCCCGGCGACAATCCCGGAAAGCCCCGACAAGGCAGCGCTCGGGCGCGCGCCGAATCCGCACGCGGGAACGCTCTATCTGGTGCGCTTTGCTGCGCCCGAGTTCACTTCGATATGCCCAGTGACCGGTCAGCCAGATTTCGGCGTGCTCGTCCTCGACTACGCTCCCAAGGATTGGATCGTTGAATCGAAGAGTCTGAAGCTCTTCCTGCAGAGCTTCCGCAATCACGGCGCCTTCCATGAGGATTGCACTCTTGCCGTCGCAAAGCGGGTGATCGATGCGATCGCGCCAACCTGGCTGCGTATTGGCGGCTATTGGAATCCGCGGGGCGGCATGCCCATCGATGTGTTCTGGCAAACTGGCGCCCCGCCCGACGGCTTATGGCTGCCCGATCAAGGGGTGGCGAGCTATCGGGGCAGAGGATAGGGGCGATTTCCCGCAGCCCCTTGAGAGGTCCGCTGCGACCGAAGCTGGCGCCGGCCGCTTGTTGCGGTAACCTCAGGACGTTATGCGAATTGTGCTTCTCAGCCTGGCGGTCGCTCTCGCGTCGTGCGCGGGCTCGGGTGGGTATGATGAGGACGCGTTGAACGCGTGCTACGCGATCTCCGATCGCGCGACACGCCAAGCGTGCCTGCGCCAGCTGATCGCCGACGATCAGGCGCGAGAGGACAATTACGGGATCGGCCCCCCATCCTGCCATCCACTGTCAACCAGCCCAAATCCCGATCGAGACCGCTGCTGACCGAGGCGATTTCGCGGCGACAAGTCAACGATCAAGCCGGTTCCTCGCGAAACACCTTGATGAACGCGATCAGCTTGCGGCGCGCCGGCGGGGACAGCCGATAATAGGCGTCGAGCAGTTCGTGGGTTTCGCTCGACGCCAGGATTTCGTCGTCGCTGAGCAAGATTTGGCTTGAGAGCGGCGCGCCCGGCAGACCCTCGAAGAAGTACTGCACAGGAACCTGCAGCGCGCGCGCCAACATGTAGAGCCGCGCCGCCGAGAGCCGGTTCGCGGCGCACTCGTATTTTTGCACCTGCTGGAATTTGACGTGTACGGCGCTGCCCAGCCCCATTTGCGTGAGGCCCATGATGCGCCTGCGGCGACGAAGCCGGCGCCCGATATGGAGGTTGAGCGCCGCCTCGTCGAAATTCGGCTCCTGGTGAGTTTCCTGCAGGTTGACCACTAACCTTCTCCGCACAGGAGAAGTGGCGTCGTGCACTCGCCGCACAAGTGATCCGGCAGATGTTTTCGTTGTCGCAGTAATTCTACGTAGGCTGTCGTGCGGGTCTTTAGAAGCGCGAGACCCGCACCCTGACATCGGCCCGCACACGTTCTGTCGGCGTCTCGGTGGGCGTGCCCAGGTGAATGAAGCCGGCGATGCGCTCATGTTCGGCTGCGCCCAACGCCGCGCGTGCGCGCGCATCGTACACCGGCCAACCCGTCAACCAGCAGCCGCCATAGCCCATTGCGTGAGCGGCGATGAGCAGAGAAAAACAGGCGGCTCCAGCCGAAAGTTGTTGTTCCCACTCTGGAATCCTCGCGTGAGCGGCGGCGGCTGAGATCACCATGACGCATACGGGCGCGCGCGAGAACGTTGCGCGTGCGATCTCGGCGCTCGGCGCATCGGCGGCGACGCCCGCGAGCGCTTCGCCGGCGCGCAGGCGGCCTTCGCCTTCCATCACGACAAAGCGCCATGGCCCGAGCTTGCCGTGATCTGGCACGCGCGCGGCAATGGAGATGAGCGCATCGATCTCGGCGCTCGTAGGTCCGGGCTCGGTGAAATGCACCACTTTGGTGGAACGCCGCCGCACCAAGAGCGCGAGCGTCTCAGCGCTCTCAAAGCTTGCATTGCACGGCTCGTTCTCGACGGGCGCGGCGGGTATGGCGGAGAGGGGAAGTGGCATGTCAGCTCCGAAGGGACCAAAGCGTCGGACCTCAAATGTGACTCACGGCTTGGATCGGGCTCAGTGTCGCACTTGAGGTCTGGGGCGAATTTTAAGTCCGTTGCTTTAGCCCATCATAAAGGCGCCTTCGCGCTTCACCCCACCCCCTCACCCTTCCCTTAAAGGGAAGGGGGATGGTAGCCAGGCCCATGACAGACAATTGGCAGCAAGACGACGATCCGTGGGTGGTTACGGGCCTGACATGCCCGTTTGAGAATTCATGGTTTCGCATCGACGCACACGAGGTGATCCATCCGGACGGAGCGCCCGGAACGTACAGCGTCATTCGTATTCGCCGGCTGGCTGTTGGGGTGTTGCCGATCGATCCAGACGGCCATGTGCACCTGGTGGGCCAATGGCGCTTTGCGCTCGGGCGGTATTCATGGGAGATGCCCGAAGGCGGCGCAGAGCCGGGCGAGGCGGCCTCAGAGTGCGCCAAACGCGAGTTGGCGGAGGAGACAGGGCTTCGCGCCGGTCGACTTCAGCTCATCCTCGAAATGGACTTGTCGAACTCACTCACTGATGAATGCGCAGTGGTTTTCCTCGCCACCGATCTGGCGCCGGGCGAGTCAACCCCTGAGTCCACCGAAGTGTTGGCCCGCCGCCGAGCCCCGTTTGCAGAAGTCCTTGCGCGCGTGGTCGACGGGCGAATTCGCGACGCGATGACGGTTGCGGCTGTGCTGCGGGCCCACCACATGGCGATAACGGGCGAGTTGCCCGAACCGCTGGCCCAGGCGATGCTCGCACCCGGAGTTTGATCATGGCCGACGTCCAACCGCGCGTATTCGAGGCTTCCGGCGGGGTGTGGGCCCAGCTGCGCGTCGAGGCGATGCAGGCCGCGGCCGAAGAGCCGCTGCTTGCCTCCTATCTGCACGCTTCGATCCTGCATCACGAGCGGATCGAGGAAGCGCTCTCTTATCATTTGGCCCAGAAGCTCGGCTATGGCGATCTGCCGGCGCTGCAATTGCGCGAGGTTGCGCGCGAAGCTTACGCGGCAGATCCCCAGCTCGCACAACAAGCCGCACGCGACATGCGCGTCGTACGCGAACGTGACCCGGCGTGCAGGACGTATTTGCAGCCCTTCTTGTACTTCAAAGGCTATGGCGGCCTGCAGGCGCATCGCATTGCGCACTGGTTGTGGACACAGCAGCGCGAAGTGCTCGCATATCATCTGCAAAGCCGAATCTCGGAACTGTTCGCGATCGACATTCATCCCGCGGCGAAGATCGGCTCGGGCGTGTTCATTGATCACGCCCACGGCATTGTCATCGGCGAGACCGCAGTGGTGGAAGACGATGTCTCGATGCTGCATTCGGTGACGCTCGGGGGCACCGGCAAGGAGCGCGGCGATCGGCACCCAAAGATACGCCGCGGCGTGATGATCGGCGCCGGCGCCAAAGTGCTCGGCAATATCGAAGTCGGCGAGGATGCCCGCATCGCCGCCGGTTCGGTAGTGCTCGAGGACGTGCCGGCGCGCTGCACCGTGGCGGGCGTGCCGGCCAAGCCGATCGGGGGCCGCTGTTGCGAAGGCATGAGCCCGGCCAAGGAAATGGATCAGCGCTTCGATCCCGCTGAGGTCGGCGAAGGCATTTGAGCGTTCAGCCGACTTCGGAAACCGCAAGCGGGTGGCGGGCGCCGCCCGTCGTATGGGCGCTCGTGGGCTCAATTGCGTTGGGCTTCATCGTGTTCGCGCTCGCGCCCCGCGAGCTGCAGAATGCGATCGATTACGCGTTCGCGCTGATCCCAGCGCGCTTTCACAGCGATGGTGCGCTGCGGTTTCAACACTGGTATGAGCCGGCGGGGCCGATTTTCGGACACGCCTTTCTGCACGTTGCGTGGTGGCACGCCGCGCTCAATGCATTCTTCTTGTTTCTCACAGCACGCCTGCCGGCGATGCGCCTCGGCGCTTGGCGCTTCCTGGTATTGTTTTTCGCAAGCGCTGCGGGCGGGGCGCTCGCGTTCCTGGCGCTCAACTGGAACAGCCAGGACTTCGCCATCGGCGCATCGGGGGCTGTGTGCGGCGTGTTCATCGCGTACTTCCTCGCATTGCGTCCGACATGGGTGCAGGCGCTGGCCGAACCCGCCATCCGCAATCAGCTTGGCGCGATCTTTTTTCTCAATGTCGTGCTGATGGGCGTCGCCGCGGAGAGCGGTTTTCTTCCAATCGCGTGGGAGGCCCATCTTGGCGGCTTCATTGGCGGGGCCATTGCTTATGTCGCGCTCGCGCCGCGGGCCCGCTGGACCTAAAACCAGCTCAGCTCCAGCCGTTCGCCGTCCACGACCAAGCCCCTCAGCCGCGCGCGGCCGTTGGCGCCGATGGAGATGATCGCATACGCGCGTGCTGCTTCACCCGGGCGTTGGTCGCGCAAGATGAGGTCAATGCGTTCGGCTTCGGCCTGGTTGATGTGAAAGCGCTCGATGCCGACATCGGCACGCAGCCAACCGGGCGCGCCCGGCGCACCGTCAGCGGGCGGTGTCGGGTCGAGGCACTCGAAGCTGCCGCGCACGACAAGGGGCGCGATGCGCTGGGCTTCCTCGCGCGAAATGCCGCCGCCAACGACAATATGAGACTCGCCTTCGCGCCGGAGCGCGATCCATTTCCAATCGCCCCCAGGGGGGCATTGTTCGTCCGGCGCCAAGCTTTGCGCGGGGCTTACGATCACATAATGCCCGCCCAACAGCGCGCGCGGATCGACCGCCTCCATCGCCAGCAACACTTCCTGTCCGGATGCGCGCGCATTTCCTTCGCTCACGACGAGGCCGATGAGGGCGAGCGCGCATACGCCCGCAACCGCCATGATGCGTTGGGCTGCGCCGACCCTCATGTCGCTTTCCTCCGCAGCATGAAGCCAGCGATCAGCGCGACGATCGCGCACAACATGAACACGCTGGCGGCCGCCATGAGGTCGAGCCCCAAATCCATCAGCAGCGCCGAAATGGCGCCAATCAAGCTCAGCACGCCCACTGTCGTGACCAGGAGATGACGGTCGAGCCGGCCAAGCGCGATCAAGCCGCCCGAGGAGGCGAGCCACACGATGCGGTGGGCGATGCCGGCGGCGTCGCTGCCTTCGGCGCCAAACCAGGGCAAATAACCCGCGATGCCGAAGAACATCAGCGCGGCCCACGCAAACCAGCCATAGAAGGCGCTCGCGTGCGCGCGTTCCTGCAAGTAGAGCCAGCGTGCGCCGGCGGCCATCGCGCCAAGCACAATCGCCAGGAACAAGAACACGCCCGCTTCCGCTTCAGTGCGCGCGGCAAACCACCCGCAACAATAGATGATGGCGAGCGCGGAGACGTGCGCCAAAGGCGCTGAGCCCCAGCGCAGTGCGAGGAACGCGCCGAGCGGGGCGGCGATGAGCATCCATGGCGTGTCGGCGTCGAGCCCCGAAAACCATTGCCGGTCGGTGAAATCACCAATCGCCACGAGCACCAACCCCACGGTCGCTGCGCCCGTCGAGCGGCCCGCGAGCGCCAGCGCAATCGCCGCGGCGCCAGCTGCATAGGACGCTGATTTGGGGTCGCCGGCGATGTCGAAGATCTGCCCGGTCAAGCCGATGGAAGCGGCGAACACCAGAGCGGCGATCATGAGCGCAATGTTGGACAAGATCGGCCGTTCTTTGTGGGCGGCCCATGCGCCGAGCCCGGCAAGGCCCAGGAACGTCGCAAGCAGCACAGCGAACCGCGCCAGGCGCGGCAGCCCCTCCCAATTGTCGGCGACGAAGGCGATTACGGCGATGCCGAATAGGGTTCCGCCCACCCAGGCGAGCGCGGTCGCCGCGTCCAGCCGCCTTGCTTCCGGAAGCGTGGCCAAGATCGCGTCGCGCTTTTCCGCGGAGACGAGACCCGCCCCGATCCAGCGATCTAGGTCCTGTTTGACGCGGTCCTTATAGGCAGCCATGGCGCAAGCTTACCCCGCCCGGGGCGGGCGGCAAACCGGGTGTTCGTGCTTGAAGGGCGCGGAGAGTGGGCGCATTCTTTTGGCCCGAGCAAGAGGTGGGTCGAGGAGGAGACGCCCATGCTGATCGCGCACGTCCTACGCGAGAAGGGATCGACCGTGCACACGCTCGCCGCCGACGCCACGCTCGAGCACGCGGCGCGCGAACTCAACACCAAGAGGGTAGGCGCGCTCATCGTGCTCGACGGCGCTGGGGCCATTTTGGGCGTCTTATCAGAGCGCGACGTCATTCGTGAGATCGCTCGGCGCGGCGCGGAAGCGTTGGAAGACAGTGTCGCGGCGGCGATGACGCGTGACGTCCACACAGCGTTGCCGGACGAAACCGTCGACGATGGGCTAGGGCGCATGACTGATCGACGCGTACGGCACTTGCCCGTGGTGCAGGCTGGCCGGCTCATAGGCATCATTTCGATAGGCGATCTTGTGAAGCACCGGATGGCGGCCGTTGAGGCGGAGGCCGCTGCCATGCAGGCCTATATCGCAGCGCAATAATCCGGCCAAAAATCCCGCTCCCAGCGCCCTCTGGCGGGCTTGAAGCGCACCAGGGGAATCGTTAGGTTAGAGTCGTTGCGACTCTCGAACGTCGTCCGCTGAATGCGCGTCGCGCGAGCACGCAGAAATCACGCCGATTTTTTCAGGGGTTTTCTAACCGCCTGGGAAATGCGTTTTTTGCGCGAAAAGGTCGTTGACACGGCTAAGGGGCGCGCATAGAAACCGCGCCTTCCGCCGGGACCTGGGAATTGGTTTCGGCCCGCTTGCGTCGGGCTTCGGCTCTGCGTGTGTGGGCGTGGCGGCTTGCCCCCTAAGGGTTGGCCTTTCGCGCGGGGCTCTTTGACATTGTGATTTCAGAGAAGGGAAACGCAGGCGGCGGCGCGCTGCGGGCGAGCCAGCGATGGCGAGCCAAGCGACGCTGACGGTATGCGTTTTCTGGAACTATAACTGACTTACAGACCGGTCTTCGGCCTTCGGGCTTCGGATCGGAATGTGCGTCGGTTCCCGTTACTTAAATACGCATACGCCAATACGGCCCCGAGACTTGTCTCGGGCAGTCAGAGGTCAACTCAACCTGAGAGTTTGATTCTGGCTCAGAACGAACGCTGGCGGCAGGCTTAACACATGCAAGTCGAACGCCCGTAGCAATACGGGAGTGGCAGACGGGTGAGTAACACGTGGGAACATGCCCAAAGGTACGGAATATTCTCGGGAAACTGGGAGCAATACCGTATGTGCCCGAAAGGGGAAAGATTTATCGCCTTTGGATTGGCCCGCGTCGGATTAGCTAGTTGGTGGGGTAAAGG
>Ga0247727_10004700_pt1 | contig 28689 bp, 24 predicted proteins | sample WisWelCaveWW1625_FD_202498 | JGI IMG/M metagenome (GOLD analysis project Ga0247727, IMG submission 202498) | Biofilm microbial communities from Wishing Well Cave, Virginia, United States - WW16-25 | ecosystem: Environmental > Aquatic > Deep subsurface > Groundwater > Cave microbial mat | place...
ACGCAAGCCGCGCCGCTGGGAACGTTGATCGCGAACCCGTCCCTGATCCCGGATGTTGGAAATTTCTTCGACCCGCAGGGGACTCCGGTTGCCGAGTGGAACGGCATCCCGGTCATGCCGCAGGCAACGGCTGGACAGGAACATGATCCGTCCAATTACAGTTTTAGGTTTTCTGGCACTGCGCAGGAAGCCCAGGATTTCTATAATGATTCGCTGGTCAATCTGGGATGGTCATCCATGCTCAGCCTGCCGGGTGATGAGCAGGGAGCATTGCTGGTCTTTCAAAAAGATAGCAGTATTCTTACCATCACAATCACCTCGGCAGATGGCTCAACAGTGGTGCTTTTGACGCTTGCGTAGAAAACCGTAGTTAAAATTACAAGTTTTCAGTGACTTGACTCACCCCGAATTTAATCTTTCAAGCTTTTAGCCACGGATTTCACGAATTTACACGAAAAAGCCAACCCGGCTCAGTGGGTTGGCTTTTTCGTTTGGCTTATTTCGGCTAAATTAATTCAACATCCGGGACAATCCGTGCAATCAGTGGCTGATTCCTTAAGTTTGGGGTTAATCATGTTTTTGTTTTTGGGAAGGAATGGGCCCCCCTCGTCCCGGAGTTTACCCTTACAGGATGCTACGCGAGGGGAGGAACCTGTCATAAGTCTCGACGGAAAACTGTTGCAGGGAGTTGAGCACAATCGCAAACAAGACTTCTGAAATTCTTTCGATGACAGGATATTCGAAGAAACCAGTCTGGGGAATCGGGGGATATTGTTTTGATGTTGTTCATGCTAATTGCTATTTGTGTAGAAATCGAGTATAAGTAATCAGAACCGTAACAAAAGCGGCTTCCAAGACAATTAGACTTCCCCAAAGAAAAATATTTAATCCATATTTCTATATATAGCAGAGGCCTTGTCTTGACGGGCTATTTGCGTTAATTAACCTGTACCGCAACCTTCCTTTGATTTCAAGCGGGATTGTGGTGCCAGAGCATTACCAAACAAGGGGGGCGTTTGGAAGGAGAAACTATATGGAAAAGACCAAACACTCGATCATCAAGCGTATTGCCTTTATCGGCAACTACCTGCCGCGCCAGTGCGGTATTGCAACTTTTACCACCGATCTATGCGAGGCCATGGCGGATGAATACAAAGGCACAGCCTGTATCGCTTTGCCGGTGAATGATACCGAGGCAGGTTATGAGTACCCGTCGCGCGTGCGCTTCGAACTGACCGAGAAAGATATTGAATCCTATCGCCGAGCTGCAGATTTCCTCAACATCAACAACGTGGACATGGTGTCATTGCAGCATGAATACGGCATCTTCGGGGGACGGGCTGGCAGTTATATTCTCGAAATTCTGCGTGAATTGCGCATGCCGGTCGTTACAACATTACATACGATCCTACGAGATCCCAATCCTGATCAGCGTCGGGTGCTGGAGGAGATCATTTCTCTCTCGGATCGTGTGGTTGTTATGAGCGAACGAGGCGCGGAATTTCTGCAAAACATTTACCACGTTCCTGAAGAAAAGATTGATCTGATCCCGCATGGCATACCTGACGTTCCATTTGTAGACCCGAGTTTTCATAAGGATCTGTTTGGGGTGGAAGGCAAAAGCGTTCTGCTTAGCTTTGGCTTGCTTTCGCCAAATAAAGGCATCGAGAACGTCATCACGGCAATGCCCGCTATCTTAGCGAAACACCCGAACGTGGTGTATATCGTCGTGGGCGCGACCCATCCTCACATCCTGCGAAATGAGGGCGAGACCTATCGGCTGTCCCTGCAAAGGCTGGCGCATGAGAAGGGTGTGGAAGGAAATGTAATCTTCTACAATCGCTTTGTCAATCTGGAGGAACTTGTCCAATTCATCAGTGCGTCGGATATCTACATCACTCCATATCTCGATGCAGCGCAGATTACATCCGGAACTTTGGCATACACTTTGGGAGCCGGCAAGGCGATCATTTCCACACCATATTGGTATGCGGAGGAAATGCTCGATGACGAACGCGGCGCGTTGGTGCCTTTCAGTGATCCGCACGCCCTGGCAAACCAGGTGATTGATTTGTTGGAGAATGAGTCGAAGCGTCACGCCATGCGGAAGCGCGCCTATCTGTTTGGGCGGGATATGATCTGGCCGCAGGTTGCCCGCCGTTATATGAAGACATTTGAACGCGCCCGTGCCGAACGCCGTCATTTTGCGCAGGCAGAGTTCGCGGTCAAGGCATTAGACAAGCGCGCAGGTGAATTGCCTCCGCTCAAACTCGATCACTTGCGCCACCTCACGGACGATACCGGCATATTCCAGCATGCCATTTTCACGATACCAAACTATCGCGAAGGTTATACGACGGATGATAATGCCCGCGCCCTGATGGTCAGCGTGCTCCTTGAGGAATTGGGAAACAAGGAAGCCGTTGAATTGGTGACCCGCTACCTAGCCTTCACCTGGTATGCCTTCAATTCGGAAACGAGACGCTTTCGCAACTTTATGGATTACCAGCGCAATTGGCTCGAAGAGAGCGGCTCGGACGACAGCCACGGTCGCGCGTTGTGGGCGCTGGGTGTTGTACTCGGCCGATCGGATACTCCAACACTTAACAATATGGCGGGTCGGGTGTTCCAGCAGTCCCTGCTTGCAATTCTCGAAACGACCAGTCCACGAGCCTGGGCTTTTGCGCTCATCGGCATCCAAGAGTATTTACAAAGGTTTGCCGGCGACCGTCGCGTCAGTCAGGTGCAGGAGGAACTAGCGGGTCGGTTGCTGTCACTTTATGACAATAACAAAACTGAGGGATGGAACTGGTTCGAAGATAAGTTGACTTACTGCAATGCTGCGCTCTCACATGCCATGCTATTGTGCGGTGAGTCGATACCAAACCCTGCAATGACTGAGGTGGGTTTGGAGTCTCTGGGTTGGCTTGCTGAATTACAGCACGCGGATACGGAAGGAAAGCATTTCGTTCCCATCGGTTCCAACGGGTTTTATCAACGCGGCGGCGAACGCGCCCGCTTCGATCAACAGCCCGTCGAGGCGCAGGCGATGGTCTCTGCCTGCCTCGAAGCTCATCGTATCACTGGGAAAAAAATCTGGCATAAGGAAGCCCGCCGTGCCTTCGAGTGGTTTCTGGGACGCAACGACCTGCATCTGCCAGTATACGACCCGACGACGGGTGGTTGTCGCGATGGTTTGCATCCCGACCGGCCGAACGAGAATCAAGGCGCAGAGTCTACTCTCGCTTTTCTCCAGTCACTATTAGAATTAAGATTAGCGGAAAATATTGGTCAACCTAATGAGCATACTCACACGGAACAATCATCGCACGGAACTGTTTCAACGCTACAAACTCAACCCCATACTGACAGCCGCGAATTGGCCGTATCAAGTCAATAGCGTTTTTAATCCCGGCGCTACTTTGCTGGCGGATGGCACCACCCTGCTATTATGCCGCGTCGAGGATCGGCGCGGGCTTTCCCACCTGTGTGCCGCCCGCTCCGCGAATGGCGTGGATGACTGGAAGATCGATTCCCAGCCTACGCTGATGGCTGACCCGGAACATTTTCCGGAGGAATACTGGGGCGTGGAAGATCCACGAATTACCTATATCTCGGAGTTGGATCAGTATGCCATTGCATACACAGCCTATACGCGCGATGGCCCGGGCGTGGCGCTCGCACTTACACAGGATTTCCATCAGTTTGAACGCTATGGCGTCATTATGCAGCCTGAAGACAAAGACGCGGCTCTTCTGCCTCGTCGCATTGATGGGCGTTGGGCTCTCATCCATCGCCCGGTCACCCCGCACGCGGCCCACATTTGGATTTCCTATTCATCTGATCTGCGTGAATGGGGCAGCCATAAACTGATCCTGAAGGCGCGGCTGGGTGGGTGGTGGGACGCGAACAAAATAGGACTTTCTCCGCCCCTCATCGAAACACCGCAGGGCTGGTTGATGATCTATCACGGGGTAAAGCATAATGCAGCTGGCACCATTTACAGATTAGGTCTCGCCCTGTTTGATCTTGACGAGCCGGAGCATTGCCTGAAGCGCGGCAACGAGTGGATGTTTGGTCCCGAAGAACCATACGAACAACATGGTGACGTGGGTAAAGTTGTCTTTCCATGTGGCTATACCCTTGCACCTGATGGCGATACCCTCCGCCTCTATTATGGCGCGGCGGATACAAGTATTGCCATGGCCACAGGCAGTGTAAAAGCCATGCTTGAGTGGCTAAAAGAACAAGGCTAACGAATAATCAATTCAGCATGGGACAATGGCTGATCCGCATTGCGAACAGTCTATCAACGGGCCGTCGCAAAAAGCAGGCGTGCCTGCGAAATGGCGGTCTCGGATTTCTTCCAAAAACAAGAGGAATACTCATGGCAAAATTCATCCCCGCATCTGAGCGTACCCTCCGCGCCCGCAAGCTGATTCAACAAGCCCGCGATCTTCCCGTCCCTCAAACCGGACTCGGTAAATCCGATTTCTCGTACATTGCGCAGGTCAAAGACTTGTTCCGTCAGGCGCGTGACATGGTCAAGTTCATTCCGCAGACCGCTGGAGTCTCTGCCGAGATGAAGGAAGAGGTCAAAAAGATTTACGGTGAGATCGAACAGGCGAATCGGGAAATATTGTATTGAAAGCAGACAAGTCGTATAATCCAGGCGTACCCTCAATTTCACCGAACAGAAAGCGAGGCAGATCATGGCAGATAATGATCTAAACAAACTACTCCAAAAACTGCACGAAGATCTTGACAATACCCAGGCTGTGGATGAAAAAGGGCGCGAACTGTTGCGCGTGCTCAATGAAGATATTCAGGAGCTGTTGGAGCGATCCGAAGAAAATGAAGGGTCTGATGACGACTCCTTGCTCGAACGTTTGCAGGAATCCATAGACCATTTTGAGATCACTCACCCTGCGCTCACGTCCGCCTTGTCGAATATTATGACCGCTCTCAATAACGCGGGGATTTAACCTGACTGCATATCCAAAAAGCGGACGAGATATCTCGTCCGCTTTTTGGATTCCTTTGTGAGTCACATAGATTATGGAGTTACTGTAGGTGTTACAGTGGCTGTCAGGCTTGGGGTTGCTGTTACGGCTGCGCCAGTCGTAGCCGTACCGGTCGTGGCGCCGCCGACCACGATTTGAACATACACGATGTCGCCGAAAGCCTGCCCGCCGGCAGTGGACATGCGCCAGTCGCCGCGCACCGTGCCGGTTTTATTTGTCGGCGCGGTCATATCAATGGAAAGGTCAATGATCCCGTTCGCGGGAACAGGTGAAGGCAGGGTGTACGTTACGCCGTTCATTGCCTCTCCGCTCACGAAGGCAAATTTGAATCCGGCATCCCACCCACATGAGCCGGTGTTGCTCACCTTCCAGGTTTTCGTGAAGGTTTGTCCGGGAGTCATGGCTGTGTTGTCGGGGATGGTCACATCGCTGACATAAGCCATACGGTAACACGAGGCTGTCGCGGCGACGGTGGGGAGGGTTGTCCCGCCTCCGCCGGGGATGGTTGCGAGCGGTGCGAAAGTGGCGGACGCGGTCAGTGTGGGAAACGGCGTATCGGATGGCGCGGCAAGCGCGGTCTGAGTCAGTGCCGCAGAAAAGGTCTCCACAGCCAGTGTTTGGATTTCATCCCCACTCAACGTTGGTGTGGGAGTCCCCTCTTCTCCGCCTCCTCCGCAGGATGCAAGCAGGAACGCGCAAGTCAACACGGCTTGCACCTTGATTAATCTTGATCTAAACATTCTTTCTCCTTTCAATGCGAAGCGCTATTTTACATGGGTTTTGCCCGACGGTTAACGGACGAACACCCTACAAAGTTCCTATTCTCATCATGCTATAATCTGGCGGCTATGATTTACCTGGATTATTCCGCAACAACCCCTGTGGATTCGCGCGTGCTCGACGCGATGGCCCCCTACTTCGCCGCCTCTTTCGGCAACCCCTCATCTGTTCACCGTTTCGGTCAGGTCGCCGAATCTGCGATAGATTCTGCGCGTGAATCTATTGCGCGCCTATTGAATTGCAAGCCTGATGAAATTGTTTTTACATCGTGTGGTTCTGAATCCGATAACCTTGCAATCCGCGGCGCGGCATACGCAATGCGCGACAGGACAGGCGCAAACTGGATTCTCGCTTCGCGCGCCGAACATCCCGCGGTCACGAAAACTTTGTTGCATCTTGAAAAGTACGAAGGCTTTCTGATCGAGTGGCTGGATGTGAACGAGCATGGCATGGTCACACCTGAAATTGTTTCAAACGCGATTTGCAATAACACTGCGATTGTTTCGGTGATGTACGCCAATAACGAGATCGGCACCATTAACCCAATCAAAGCAATTGCTGAGATCTGCCGTGCGAATAATGTTTTGTTTCATACAGATGCCGTCCAAGCCGCCGCGTATTTACCTGTGGATGTTCAAGCCCTTGGCGTGGACATGATGTCTCTCGGCGCGCATAAGTTTTATGGACCGAAAGGTGTCGGCGCGTTGTACGTCCGTAAAGGCACGCCGCTCGTCTCGCATCTGACCGGTGGGGGACAGGAGTTCAACCTCCGCGCAGGAACCCAGAATGTGCCGTATATTGTTGGGTTTGCTGAGGCGTTGCGATTGACAAATGAGGAGCGCGATCAACGTGTTGCCCACGTCCAGCCCTTGCGCGATAGGATTATCGGCTCAGTGCTTGAAACAGTCCCCGATTCCCGACTTACCGGCGACATCGAATCGCGTTTGCCTCACCACGCAAGTTTCGCTTTCGAAGATGTGGATGGGAATTTGCTATTGACTCTCCTCGATGCCGCAGGTTTTGCCTGCTCCTCAGGCTCTGCCTGTAAAACTGGCAACCCCGAACCCAGCGAAGTGATGAACGCAATTGGTCTATCCCGCGAATGGGGGTTGGGCTCGTTACGTGTAACTCTTGGAAGAGACACAACGCCTGAACATGTTGATTCGTTTTTAAATATTTCGCCTGGGTTGATTGAAAAAGCTCGCAAGCTAAAGTAGCCGCTCTCCTTGTTTACTTGTATACCTGTCACTTAAATACTTATGAAAAAAGTCGTCGTCGCCATGTCTGGAGGAGTAGATTCCTCCGTAGCCGCCACCCTGCTCAAAGAGCAGGGTTATGAGGTTATTGGCATGATGCTCCGTTTGTGGAGCGAACCCGGCAGGGAAGACTCCAACCGATGTTGCACACCAGATTCGATGGCGCAGGCGCGTCGCGTCGCGGCAAAACTGGATATCCCCTTTTACGTGATTGATGCGAAGGATGTTTTTCGCGAATCGGTCGTCGAATATTTTCTGAGCGGATATGCCCGCGGCGAGACGCCAAACCCGTGCCTGGTTTGCAACCAAAAAATCCGATGGACATTTTTGCTCGGCCACGCGCTGGCTCTCGGAGCAGAATATATGGCGACAGGACATTACGTGCGAGTCCGGAATTCAGAGGATGGTCATCAATTGCTTCGCGCGGTGGATAAAAGCAAAGACCAGTCGTACGTGTTGCATGTTTTGAATCAAAATAAGTTGAAGCATGCTTTGTTTCCAGTGGGAGATTACCCAAAGCCTGAGATCCGCGCGATTGCTGAGAAGCATGGTCTCCCAACAGCATCACGAAAAGATTCACAGGATTTGTGTTTTCTCGCAGGAGAAGATTATCGAATCTTCCTGCAGCGCAATGCGGCGGAGATTCTCAAGCCTGGCGAGATCGTGACGCGCGATGGCAAATCGATCGGTATGCACAACGGTTTGGCGAATTACACCATTGGTCAACGCAAGGGATTGAACATTGCTTCACCCATCCCATTGTATGTTCTTGGAAAGAACGCGGAGGACAACACTGTGATCGTTGGGGCACAGGAAGAACTCGGTTCGCGCGAGTTGACCGCGCGCGATGTCAACTGGCTTTCGGGTGAAATTCCACGCGAGCCGTTCCGCGCGGAGGTGAAGATCCGCTACACTGCGAAAGAGGCAGAGGCGCTGATTACACCGACGGGCGAGAATCAGGCTCAGGTCCAGTTTGACGCGCCACAAAGGGACGTTACAGTGGGGCAGGCAGCTGTCTTCTATCAAGGTGATGTCGTTCTCGGTGGGGGAATCATCATTTAGACTTTGCGTGTAGCCATGCTTTTTATTGTAAAGTTCTTTGCTTCATTTGTTTTTCATTCGGGAAGATTGGTGTAGATTAATAGTATTATCAAAAACCATAGAGGAGTTTTGCCATGACCTATCGCGTTGAATCATTGATGTCTGCCCGCTTGTTTGTAGTGCCGCAATATGCGGATCAGAAGATTTTCTTCCTGAGCAACTTATCGGGGCATTTAAGTTTGTACTCGATGAAATATGGCGGAAGCGTTCCTCAGCCACTGTTGCCCCCGAACATCGCGTTGCAAAACCCACATTTGATCGACGGGTTATCTTTTTACGTTTTCCCAAAAATCAAGAAAATACTTGTGATGACCGATAAAGATGGCGACGAAAATTATCAGCCGATGTTGATTCCAACGGACGGCGGCTTCCCTGAGTCATCTTTCGATAATTTCTTTGCAAAGTATCGTGTTCATCTTGCCGAGTGCGACGGCGAAAAAAATGTTGCCTATTTTGGCGCCGAGCGGCGCGATAAGCCGTTGATCGAAACGTATCGCGGCGATTTGAAGACCGGCAACCTGACGAAGATTGCGGAATATCAATTTGGATTGGGTGTTGCCGCGCACAGCAAAGATCATGAGAAATTATTGCTTGGTACGGGTTACACAGTGGGCGATGGAGTTTTATGCCTGTGGGAAAGGGGTAAACAAAAAACACTCTATGGCAAATTGTTGGAAGATCGCGCCGAAGGTGAAAATGTTGCACTTAACGGGCTTGGCTCCACTGTGTTTTCTCCGAGCGAGAAGGGTGTGATCGTCACTTCATCTGTCTTCGACGATACCTACAGCCTCGGTTATATTGAAATTGCAAAACCCAATAAACTTGAGAGGGTTCAACTCAAGGGCGTGAAGCACAAAGGCGTTGGCGAGATGGTTGAACTTGCGTATCTTAAGGGCGCGCGTTATCTTCTTATGTTCAATATTGACGGATGTTCCTGGGTGTACGAAGGCGTCTTCGATGAAAAGAAACGATTGATGACTCTCAAGCATACGCTGGTTGGAATCAAGCCTATAAACAATGGAACGCTGGAACGCGTTCATTATGCTTCAAAAGCGGATGCATTCACTTTCTCTTTTTCAACAGCCACCTCGCCGACGCAAATTTATACCGTCGAAGGGAAGAAGCGGGATAAAGTTACGCGGCACACCAACGAAAAAATTCTTGGGATTCCCAGCGGATATCTTTCCATGGGAGAAGATGCTTCGTTTCTTTCTCACGATGGCTTGCGCGTCTCCGCCCGGCTGTATCTCCCCTCAAACGGACTCGGCGTTAAAGGTCCGCGCCCGGTCGTTTACTACATCCACGGCGGACCCCAGGGACAGGAACGCCCGGACTTCGCATGGTTCTCCATGCCATTGATTCAGTATCTCACCTTGCGGGGATTCGCAGTCTTTGTGCCCAACGTGCGCGGCTCAACAGGCTATGGACTCTCGTATACCAAACATGTTGACCGCGACTGGGGTGGGCAGGATCGTCTCGATCATGTCCACGCGATGAAGAAGATTTTGCCAAAAGATAGGCGGCTGGATGTTTCGCGTGCCGCTGTTGTCGGTCGTTCGTATGGCGGATACATGACCTTGATTCAGGCGGGTCTTCACCCTGACTTGTGGAAGGCATCCTGCGATATGTTCGGTCCGTATGACTTGTTGACATTCTCGGAGCGCATCCCAGAAACGTGGAAACCTTATTTCAAAATTGCGTTGGGCGATCCCGAAAAAGCCGAAGAGCGCGCTTTCCTCGTCGAGCGCTCACCGAAGACGCATCTTCACAACATGTCCGCGCCGTTGCTCGTCATTCAAGGGCGAAACGATCCGCGCGTTGTCGCCGCAGAGTCTGAAGATTTGGTCAGGGAATTAAAATCAAATGGCAAGGATATCGAATTGCTTGTCTTTGAAGACGAGGGCCACGATGTGCTCAAATACGAAAACCGCGTCACATGCTATAGTGCCATCGCAGATTTCTTTGCGAAGCATTTGAAACCGTAAATTCAAGCCGCCATCGCGCTGAGCGGAGTGAGGGCGGCTCTTCCGTCCCAACGCAGTCGAAGCGTGATGGCGTAATTAACTGTAATGACCCTCCCCACCACCCTCTTCGCCCTCCTCATTGCCTTCGTTTACGGCGCGATCTACCATTTGTTTCGCGGCGGCGGATTCTGGCGTTTGGTTTTCTATCTGGGATTGAGCGTGCTTGGTTTTGCCGCCGGGCATCTCCTCGGTCTATGGCGCGGGTGGTTACTTTTTCCTCTTGGTTCCCTCAACATAGGATTATCTTCGATTGGCAGCCTGATCATTCTTGTCGTTGGTGATTGGCTAAGCCGAATCGAGGCCCAGCAGGAAAGCACGGTATAATCTGCGCCTGTTGTAAAAAAGACTTCGGAAGTCTTGAAGATTTCCGAAGTCTCATATCGAAGGAGATAAAACGAAATTATGGAATACCTTACTGGTTTTATTGACTTGTTCCTCCACCTCGATGAACATCTTGCCAATATTATCAGCCAATACGGCACATGGACGTACGCGATTCTGTTCGCTGTGATTTTTTTGGAGACAGGCGTCGTTGTCACACCATTTCTGCCAGGCGATTCGTTATTATTTGCGGCTGGCACCTTCGCCGCCTTGGGCTCGATGAACGTCTACCTGCTCGCGGGGTTGTTGATCGTCGCGGCGATTCTCGGCGACACCGTCAATTATTCCATCGGTCATTATCTCGGCGAACGTGCCTACAACATCAAATTCCTCAAAAAGGAATATTTCGACCGGACGCACGCGTTCTTTGAAAAGCACGGAGGTAAGACCATTTTCCTTGCCCGCTTCGTCCCCATCGTCCGCACGTTTGCGCCCTTCGTTGCGGGGATCGGGAAAATGTCGTACAGTTATTTCATTACGTACAACTTCGTAGGCGGCATTGTGTGGGTCCTGTTGTTTACCTTTACCGGCTACTTTTTCGGCAACATCCCGTTCGTCCGCAAAAATTTTGAATACGTCATCATTGCCATCATTTTGATCTCGGTCGTCCCCATGTTCATCGAATGGTGGAAGGCGCGGCGCGAATCCAAAACAGAAAATACCAAAGCAGAGACGCCCTAAGGCGTCTCGTTTTTTAGCATGAAGTGGTTTACGATTCTCTTTGCTCTCTTTCTCGTCCTGATCATCGTTCTTGCGAATTCAGGGATGCTTGGCATCCTCGGCTTCGTCAATCAGATCCCCTACGGCGATAAAGCGGGACATTTCATCCTCTACGGGATTCTAACCCTGCTCCTCGACCTGACCTTCCTCCGCTCGCTTCCTCATCGAAACCCGAGGCTGGTCACACTTTCAATCGGCTTGATCCTCGCCCTCCTCATCGGTCTCGAGGAATACTCCCAGAAATATTTCCCCAATCGTACATCCTCACTTCTTGACCTGGCGTTTAGTTATTTGGGTTTGATCTACTTTTCATGGGTGGCGTTGCGAAATAAAAAGTAGGGGTGGGTTACCCCGCCCCTACAAGTTTCATTTTGGCGTCAACACCAGATGCCCTTCGGCTTGTGAGGTGATTGCCTCTTCGTCCCACAACATCGAATAATATTCCACATTCGCCCACATCTCAGCCATATCAATATAGTGAGGGTGATACGCGTGACCCGATTGCCCGGTTGAATGCACTGTGACCGAATTGCTAAAATCTGAAAGGTCGTACACTGTTCGCATGGCTGGAATGTCGGTAACTTCATAGCCTTCCGACGAATTCCATGAGGTGGCATTGACAATCGAACTGCCTCCGCTGGTGCGGAAAGGTCCGCGGTTGAACAACGCCTCAATCGGCGGGACGCCTGATTTGCCCAATGTGCCATTCTTGAAGGTCGAAGTGTGCATATCGCCCCAATTCCATTTCGACGCGTCTTTGCCAAATATTTCTTCAAGTTCAGCAACTCCCTCCACAAAGGCTTTCCTCAGGATGTCTTCGCGCGCCTCAGTCACATCTGGGGTTGATTTGTCATCCCACCACGCGCTGTCTTCACTTAAATCTCGCATGACCTCGCTCCAGCGCGACCCGTTTTGAGGCCAGTACATTTCGGGCAGGTCGTCATGGAACGTGTATGCCAGGCAGTGACGCCAGAAGGCTTCAAACACCGCCGCGCCTCCTGAATCGGCAATGGCTTGATAGTCCCAGTTTTTCAGCAAATCCATCGCAATTGCCTGACTGGGCGTTGACGTCTGCAAATTCATATTCAGCAGCAAAGGCGTGTAGACCGCGCCATTCGCATCGAACGAATCGCCTTGCATATTTTGCATGTAGGCAATGTCAATCTTGCCGGGAGCGCTTTCGATCATATCCACGATTCGCCGGGCGCGGAAACCGTAGTTCCAGTCTACGGCTATAAAGTATTTGTAATTGTCCCCAACAATCTTGTTGTTTGCCGGGGCAATATATCCTTCAACCGGATTGATCGTATAGGGCAACTCTTCAAACGGGATAATTCCGGTCCACTCATACTCACTGTCCCAACCCGGAACCGGTATCGTGCCATCGCCATTTTTGCGAATGGGTACGTCACCGGATGTTTGATAAGCAATGTTTCCGTCCACGTCGGCGTAGAGTAAATTGGGCCCGGGCGTATGGAAGACGCTGGCGGCTTCGCGGAACTCCTCCCAGTTTTGAGCTTTGTTGAAGCCCCAAACGGCCTCCAGTGGATTTCCTTTTGTCAGGGTATTGCCAGTGGAAAGCGCTGTCCAGCTTAAGGCAATAACATAACTTTCGGGCAGTTCAATACCTGCGCGATCTTTAAACGGCACAAACTCTTTGTCATCAGGGTCGCCATCGTTCTTGAGAGGACCGTACACATCTGAGATCACCGGTCCATGCCGGGTGGCGCGGATGATAATTTCAACCGGGTCGCTTCCTGCCGCCTTAATTTTCTCCGTGCGTGTTTCGAAATCCACCCATGTACCATTTACTTCGTATTGATTCGGATTTTCAGGGTTGACCTTCTCGATGAACAAATCCATCACGTCTGCATTGGCAAACGTGAAGCCCCAGGCGATGCGGTCGTTGTGACCAAGCAGGATTCCCGGCGCGCCGGCGAGCGAGTAACCTGCCAAATCATACGGGCAGGCTTCATTTTTTGGCTGGCAGTGCAAACTAATCTGGTAAAAGATGGACGGCATTCCGATTCCGAGATGTGGATCATTTGCTAGGAGCGGTTCGCCCGTCGTTGTCAGATTGCCGGAGAGCGCCCAGGAGTTTGAACCAACTCCGTCGCCGAGCGAACCAAACAAACTGTCGAGAGAAGAAGCGTTTTGTTCGATTGCCGTGAGCATATCGAGGGGAATATCCAGCATGGCGACGGATGTAGACGCGTCCAACGATGTCTCCTCGCCGATCTGGTTGACGATCACCGGATTATCAGCCGGATAGGGCGGAAAGAGTTCTGCCATTTGTTCCTGTGTGAGGGTTTTCATCAATATTGCGCGCTCGATTTCATTTCCAAGGTTACTTCTTAGATCCCAGGCGAGCGCCTTTGCCCATGCCAGCGTGTTAACCGGCTCCCACGGTTCGATTACGTAACCGGGGTTGATAATGGGCAGATCAAGAACTGCATACTCAAGACTTATTTCTTCGTTTGATTTTCCACTCATGTAAGAGTTCACACCATCGGCATACGCAGTGAGGATGGCTATCGATTCGGGGTTGAGCGCCTCATATTCTTCGAGCGACGTTTTTCTCCAACCAAGCGTCGTAAGAAATATGTCAGTTTCCAGTTGCCCCGCGCCGAACATTTCGGCTGTTCTGCCTTCGCCAACGTGACGGTAAAAGTCCATTTGCCAGAAACGTTCCTGCGCGTGGACGTATCCCTGTGCGAAGAAAATGTCATGCGGTGTAGTTGCGTAAATATGCGCGATGCCCATCGAGTCGCGATAGATATCAACGGGACCGTCAAGACCTTCGAGTTGAATCTCTCCGTCAGTTTGTGGGAATGATTTTGGCGCCACAGTGTTTGGCAGGTAGCTCTTAAAGTAATATCCCCCGCCTGCGCCGAGCAGCACAGCGATGGCGAGCCAGCCGATCCCCGCGCGCTTCATAAATATTTTTGTTTTGGACATGTCTCCTCCGGCGGATTTTGAGTATTATAAAACCTTACTAGGAACGCTCCAAATTGCTTTTCGTCACGCGATGGTAGAATCGAAAATAATGATCTCAAAAATTCAAGATGGAAAGATAGATCTGCTTCTCTGGGCAGTGTTCCTGATTGGAATCTTTCTGCGCTTCCTTCCCGGACTTCTGGCCGGCTTCCCATTAAATGACGGCGGCATGATCCTGAACATGATCCACGATCTGCGCTCCAATCAGTTTCTTCTTCCTTCGACTACCTCGTACAACTTCTCCGAGATCCCGTTTGCATACCCGCCTTTCGGGATGTATGTTGCTGCGTTGCTATCGAGTGTGCTGTTCATCCCGGAGATCGAGGTCCTGCATTGGTTGCCAGCTCTCATCAGTGGCGCGGCCATCCCTGTATTTTATTGGCTTTCGTCTCAAATTTTGAACTCAAAGCCAAAGGCGGTCATTGTAACCGCGTTGTATGCGTTGATGCCAGGTTCTTTTGATTGGCTGGTGATGGGCGGAGGACTTACGCGTTCATTCGGAATATTATTTTCACTGCTTGCCTTTGGGCATGTGTATCTGTTATTCCGTGATGGTGGTTGGGTGCGAATCTTGGTTTCGATTTTGTTCTGCGCGCTTGCCGTCCTCAGCCACCCTGAAGTGGGTCTGCAATCAGCGGGGATATGTTTCTTGATCTGGCTTATGTACGGAAGAAATTTTATGGGCTTAAAGAATGCAATACTGGTTGTCTTAGGTACTGCGTTATTAACAGCGCCGTGGTGGCTGACTGTTTTGCTCCATCATGGATTGGCGCCTTTTGAGTCCGCTGTTCAAACCGGGGTGCGCGAGACTCTCCTTGCTTCGCTCTTTCATTCGATCTTTTCCACACAGGGAGGGTTGCCAATCCTGCCGATCTTAAGCCTGGCGGGGATGACTGTTTTTCTCCGCAAGCGCGAATTTCTGCTGCCATGCTGGGCGTTCCTGCCGTTCTTCGTTGACCCTCGCAATGCACCTGCTGTTGCGATCTTCCCACTTGTAATGCTGGCCGGCGAGGGGCTTTTTTATTTGAAAGAGGAGTTTGATCGAGCTTATTTGAAAACCATGCAAAATCGCGGAAAAACAATTGCTCCTGCCTGGCTAACGAATGGGATGTTTGCGACTGTTTTATTTTATTTCTTGATCGTATCTTATTCTTCCAGAGGGAATGTGGTACGCCTGAGTCTCACTGAAGCCGATCGCGAAACGATGGAATGGGTCAGAACGAATACGCCTGCAGAAAGTCGTTTTCTTCTGATCACAAACACTGGTCAGATCAGCCCCATGACAGATTCTTATCAGGAGTGGTTCCCGGTGCTGGCAGAACGAAAAAGTCAAAACACGCTTCAGGGTCAGGAATGGACTCTTGGTTTACAGTTCTATCCCTATTCCCAGAAGTTGGTTGCACTGCAGGCTTGTTCCAGCGTTGAATGCCTTCATGAATGGGTGGCTCGGAATAGTGTCGAGTTTGACTTCCTGCTGATTCAAAAGAGACGTGCGTCGTCTGAATTGATCATGTCCATGCGAACGGAGGTGCGCTACAGAGTGATTTATGAATCGGATAACGCAGTGATATTTGTCGCTGACTAACAGCCTCTGAGGAAGGCGCAGCCCCCTCAGAGCGGAGTTTATCTGATATTGCCGAGCAATCTCGGGAACCAGTACCACAGGAGATCGTCCGCGGGCTTGCCGTGAATGGATGCGGATTTATCCTGCAATTCTACCGGCTCGAAATAGCCGCGGCTGACGACTCCGCTGACCCAGGAGCGCGTGTTCATGGCGGTGAAGATCGCGTCGTAGATATCGACCTGTTGTAGCAAGTCAAGATTCACGGTAGTAATATCCGCGTTTGGGCGGTTGAGCGAAGCCCAATCGAGACAGGCTCCGCTTCCATTCGGGATGCATCCTGTTGCTGAGTTTGATGAGGATGGATAGGATAACGCGATGATGAACGGTTTGTTGACTTGAACCTGCACGGGCGCGATGTTTTGATCGAGCAGGTTGCCTGCTTCGGTGATCATGTCTGCTTTACTGGGGGGAGTTGATGCGCTGAGTTTTGTAAACCATAACAAATACACACCATCCGAGTCTTTGAGGATGTTGACCGGCGGGACAAAGTTCGTCGAATTGTATGGAACTGCAAAGAGCAGATTGCCGCGAAAATGTTGTCGGACCTCCGCGATGATTGCCTTCCAGCGAGCTTCCGCGTCCGCTGGGACTCCGCTTGGGGTTCCGTCGGCAAGCAAACCCGAAGGAAGAGCCGGAAGGATCCAGTCCCCACCGATGATCAATGCCTGCGCGCCGGAGAGGGTCGCTTGATCCGCAAAATGAATGGTGAAGGCGCGGTATTGCTCGAACCAGTTGTTCCACCAGGCGCCGTCACGCGGCGCGGTTTTCCAGAAATCGTTCGCGCCGATATCAAAACGCGGCTGAGGGAATAGCGCAACATTCAAGTTGAGTGTGCGCGCTTGCGATACTGCCGTAATTGTATCGAGCCAGAAGGCATCCTTGCCGGGTTGCTCGGTGAAGATGACTGGATTGATTCGTTTGTACGTCCACGAGGGAGTGTAGATCACCCAATTGGCTCCAAGCCCTTGAATATTCTGCAGGGCGCTCGTGTTGAATGTTGGTGTGCTTGGGTCGTAATAGGATTGATATTCAATTCCTGCCATAAAGCCGGCGCCGCGCGAGGGAATGTTGCTCGCCACGAGTGTGGCGCTGCCCGCGTTCAGGGGCCAGGCCCATTGGTTGACGCTTTCAATAATGTCCTGCGGCGTGATGGTTGGAGAAACGTTGCGCCCGTGGATGTTGGGTCCGGGAGTTTGCGAGTCATCTGCCGAGTCGCATTGCGCGTTACGGCAATAGCGATAGCCAAATGACCCCACGATATTCAGGGGGCCGTAAAGTTTATACGCCCAGCGATTCCCGCCCCTGTTCCACATGGGGATTGGGTGAGTCCAGCCGTAAGGATTGAATTGAATATAAATAACATCGCCAGCGGGCGTATTGGCTGGAACAGTAACCTCAAACAGTATCGGCGCGTTGGGTCCCGCCTGCCAAGATTGCACTGCATCGTTAATCACCGTATTTTGCGGCGGTACAAAGATTCGTCGCGTTACATATTGTCCGCCGGAGGTGAATTCTGCATTCCAGAAGCCATCGCCCATCGTGTATTTGTACTGCACGTCTGCACCCGCGGGCAGGAAAAGTGAGACGGAATATCGCCCATCAGGTAAAGGGGTGAGCACAGGCATTCGATCTGCAACCGTGCTTAACCCGCCGCGCAAATCTGAAAATGTATTGCCGAGTTGAAGCAGGTTGCCAGCCAGGCGGATGGGCACGCCGGGTTGAGTCGTCGGCGGAACGGATACGCTAAAAATCACATTTACCAGCGGCGCGGGCTTCAATCGGATTTGCACAGGCGTGCTCTGACCATCTGCAACCGTCGCGCCCTGTTGAAACGTCTGATACATTGCATCCATTGCATACGCGACGAGGTTATGCGTGCCAGAGCGCAAGCTCATGATTTGGAATCGCCCGGCAGAGTCTGTTTGGTATTGCACGCCGCCGGCAGTTACGATGACGTCTGGGATTGGCGCGCCGCTATCTGCGTTGACAACAGTTCCAACGATATTTCCCGATAGCGTATTCACAGGTCTATCCGTCCAACTGCTCACAGTGTCTGTGATCTGAGTTGGTCCGCTCACATAAAACAAACGGTAACGAATGTTTCCGTCGAGATTCGTGTCCTCCGTCACGCGGGAAGCCCCGAGCCGCACATAACGATAACGAATCACAGATTGGTCGGGGATGGTGAGTTTTGTTGTGTACGTCACTGTATCCAGCGGCGTCATCTGATAATCCACCGGGTTGAGCGCGAGTCCGGTTACTTCATCGAGCACGCTGATGGCGAGAACTTCATTGGGCAAAAGAGGTTCGGGCAATCGGACGGTGAAAGTTACTTCTGCGCGCGGTGCGGGCGTGGCTGTGGGTCCCGTCGGCGCGGGAGTTGTGCCGGGTCCCGGTGTTGTTGGGAAGGGCCACTCGAACAACGAAATGGCACACGCCTGACTGACCAATGTCAGGATGGTGATAAACAATAAAAATTGACGCGGTAAAACGGGACGCGCTTTCATTCTCTCTCCTCTTCGCTTCATTCTAAGCCTGAGCCTGATTCGGTTCAACGGAGTCTTCCATCGCTGACGTGTTTCTTCTTCGCCCGGCGTAGGCGATGTAGCTCAAGCCGATGCTCACGAAGTATAACAAAGTCATTGGCAGCATGACCAGTCCCATATTCACCGGATCAATCGTGGGGGTGACTGCCGCGGCGATGACCGCGATGACGACGATTGCCAGCCTCCATTGTTGTGCCAGCGCGTTGGGTTTGACCAGCCCGATGGATGTGAGGATGTATACAATCAGCGGGAATTCAAAGAATAAACCGATCCACAACATCAACCCGGTGATAAAGCCGAAATAATCCTTGGCAGTCCAGAACTGTGTGATGTTCGTGAACCCTCCCAAAAACGGAAGCGCGGCTGGGAGCAGGATGTAAAAAGTAAACGCCGCGCCCCCGAGGAAGAGGATCGCGGCAAGCGGTATCCCGAACAATCCAAATTTGCGTTCGCGCGATTTTAATCCCGGTGCGGCGAAGAGCCAAAGTTCAAACGCAATATATGGAAGCGCAATCGTAATCCCGCTCGTGAGCGCAACGCGCATGAACACACCGAGCTCCTCGGTCACTTCGATGGCTTGCAGGCTTTCCAGCCCACCTTCGACGGGTATTGCCAAATATTCCATCAATGGAAGCGTGAAGTAGAATGAAATGCCAACAGCAATCGCGATGCCGATGAGGATTCGCAAGAGATGCGAGCGCAGGTCTTCGACGTGATCCCACAAACTTTGCCGAGCCTGAGGTTCGGATGTGAGGGCGTTGAATGTGTCAATCAACGGATGATCTTCGGGGTCTGTATTCAGAAATTGGATGGCGCGCCCAGCCATTTGAAAAGGGAAAAGAATTATCTTGTAAGCAAGCACGAAGGGAAAAGTAATTACCCGCCAGAGGGTTTTGAAAAATTTAGCCATTGTTATCAGAGGGGCTTACAACGCCGTCATCGGCGCTGGGTTTAGTGGCAGGCGGCTCGCTCTGCGTGGAGTGCTCCACCTCTTCGGACTGAGGCAGGCTTGTCCTGAGTTCGATCGAAGGGCTTCGGCGTGCTGGCGAAGCGGGCGGATTGGGACGCGGATTCAAAGTCGTGCGAAGGTTTTTGTCAAGTTCATCCAAATTTGCTTCGCGCATCAACCTGTTCGGGATATTTCTTATCTCGCGTGATGTATCCTGAAAAACTTTCCAGCCGTCTGATTGCCTGAGTTGATTTAACCAGCGACCGATTGTCCGCCCCGCTTTTTGCATATCTTTGGGGCCAAGCGCGATGATGGCGATAAGCAGTATAAATATAAGTTCGGACGCGCCGATGCCGAGAATTTCCATACTGCTATGCCTTTGGGATCGCCTGTTGAATTTCGTGCTGGTGATCTGCCAGCGCGCCGAGCACGCCATTCACGAAGCGCGGCGCGGAATCGGAGCCGAATAATTTTGCGAGTTCCACCGCTTCATTGATGGCAACTTTGATCGGGGTCTCATGAAACACGGCAAACTCCCACAGCGCCATGCGCAGAATGTTGCGATCTATCGCCGCGATCTGGTCGAGGGGCCATTCCGGCGCGAATTTTGCAATGAGATGATCGAGATTGTTTGTGAGGGGGAGAACACCAAAGATGATCTTGCGTGCGAATTCAGAGAGATCGTCTGATAGCGGAGTTTCCTCGAGCCGCGATGAGAACACTTCGGCGGGAGGGTGGTTTGCGATATCAACTTCGTAAAGTACTTGCAGGGCGAGCGAACGCGCCCTGGTGCGGGGCTTCATGCCGGGGCAGCCTCTCCTTCTTCAAAATCAATATTTTCGACGTGTACTTCGACTTCGCCGACTTCCATGCCGACCATTTCCTGCAATGCGCGCGCCACCTGGGTTTGCACGTTGCGGCTCACTTCACGGATATTGAAATCATTTTTCAAGACGAGATACAGGTTGGCGACAACCACGTTATCTTCGACTTCGATCCGCACCCCTTCGTGGACCCCGCGCTTGAAGAGGCGGTTCACTCCTCCCGTTACCTGCGCCATCCTGCTGACGCCCGGCACGCTCAACGCCGACAGGCGCGTGATGGTGACAAGCACATCGGGTGCGATGGTAGTTTTATCGAGGGGATTCGATTCGGTCATATATTTCTTCCTTACACCGTTGGTTGAGTAGGCGGCGTTCACCCGCCGTACACTTGCACCAGCATGCAAGTGCAGGTGTCGAAACCAACAAGTTTCATAAGTAATCTTGTAACGATCATTTCTTCATACACAGGTGGTTTCGATACGTCCCGCAAAGTGCACGCGGGACTACTCAACCACCGATGTGCCTCTACATCATAGCCATGCCGCCGTCCACACCAAGTACCTGACCAGTGATGAACGCGGCTTGATCGGAGGCGAGGAACGCGACGGCGTACGCAACCTCTTCCGGTTTGCCTTTGCGAGCAAGGGGAACCATTTTGATCGCGGCTTCGAGTGTTTCGGCGTTCATCAGGTCGAGGATCTCGGTGTCAATGAATCCGGGCGCCACCGCATTGACCGTGATATTCCGCGCGGCAACCTCGCGCGCGAGCGATTTTGTGAACGCGATCTGCCCTCCTTTCGAGGCGGAGTAGTTGGTTTGCCCGGGGTTGCCCATCTGTCCGGCAACCGAGGCCATGTTGATGATGCGCCCTGTCCGTTTGCGCATCATGTGTTTGACGGCGGCTTTCGAGCAATTGAATGTAGACTTTAGATTAGTCGTGATCACCGAATCCCAATCGGTTTCGGACATCATCATAATTAAGGTGTCTTTGGTAATTCCTGCGTTGTTGACGAGGATGTTCAGGTCACCGAAGGTCTCTATCGAAAATTTGATCAAGGCTTCGGCTTGTTTGAAATCGGATACGTCTGCCTGGAATGCCGCGGCTTTTCCACCTGCGCTTTGAATCGCCTTCACCACATCGTCTGCGGCATCGGAGGATTTGTTGTAATTGACCGCCACCGCTGCGCCGCGCGATGCGAGTTCGAGAGCCACCGCGCGCCCGATCCCGCGCGAACCGCCGGTGACCACCGCGACTTTGTTTTCAAGCGACAACGAGTCTGTCATGCGAAGATCTCCTCAAATGAAATTATACATCAATGTATGTGTAGGGGCGACGCATGCGTCGCCCCTACGAAATCATTTCGTCCTCAACCCCAAACCCAACGCAACCCCGCCTCCCAATGCGATGATTGCTGCGAGTAAAAAAGCATCCTGCCAGAAGCGGATTGGGAACAGGCGGATTAATGTGTCTGAATACAGAAAGAGCCATGAGTCCCCCTCGAAGAACAAGCTGTGGAACGCGGCGAAGAAATTCCAAAAGACATTGGGGTTGATCGCAATGCCGATCACAACGATCAATCCGATGACGACAGCCAGCCCGACCATCAGCCACCCGCCCCGCATCACTCCTTGAAGATATGCCTGCCACCACCCTCCAAGCCTTGACCAAATCCCAAGCGCGAGCAAGAGCGCCAACGTCACATACCAGACGTTCAACGCACCTTTCGTCACGCGCTTGACATCCTCCATATGGCTCAACTCTCTTTCATTATAAAGCGGAGTTCCATCATCGAATTTCAAGTTGCCAAGATATGATGTGTCTGAATTGTTTACGAGATAGTCCAGCGCATACGGTGCCCACTTCAAGCGGTCTTCCTTTGTGAAGCCATATTGATCCGGCGGAAAGTATGGCATGTTGTATTCGATTTGCAGGAATGTGGTTGTTAATAACAGGCGCAGTCCCAATCCTATCAAGGCGAGTGGGATGAGAAGAGTGACGATAAGGGCGAGGATAAGAGTCGTTTTCATGGTGTCGGAGCGGGTTCTGCCTCAACTAGCAGATTAAGGCATACTGCCTGATAAGCGAGCGCTTTGCCGACATATTTTTCCCATTCATCGGCAGTTAGATTGCGGGATAAACGAGAACATATGTTCGCGACTAAATCTGCTGGTCGATAAAGCAATGACCAGACGGTGTTATCTCTACTGACGAATTCAACGTATTTGCCGTTTGGGCTAAAGGCCACATAGGATATTGCTGGTTCAAATGGATTTAGGGTAATGCGGGCGATTTCATTACCAGTTATGGGATCCCACACTCGGCCGGTAAGATCATAACTCGCTGACGCCGCGAAATTTCCATCCGGGCTGAAAGCAACAGACACAACATCATTATCGTGAGTCACGCGAGCGACCTCGATTCCTGTAATGAACTTCCAGACACGAACAGTATCATCTTCGCCTCCAGAGATTACATAGTTTCCATCGGGACTGACATCAACAGATAATACACTGTCATCGTGAGTCACGCGCGCAGCCTCATAACCCGTTTGTGTTTTCCACACACGGGCTGTGTTATCCCAACTTCCTGAGGTTAGATATTCCCCGGTCGGACTAAATACCAAAGCCGTCACAATGTCATCATGGTTCATGTGAGCAATATTGTTGCCGCTATTGAGATCCCAGACACGGATAGTGCCGTTCGTACTTCCAAAAGCCGCTTTTTTTCCATCCGGGCTGAAGGCGAAAGTCGTCACTACGTTATCGTAGGAAATTCTAACCACTTCATCGCCAGTAACCATTTCCCAGACGCGAATGCTGCCATCCAAACTTACCGATGCCACATATTTTCCGTCCGGACTCGGGATTACAGATGATACACTACCACTATGTGTGATGCGGGCGATTTCCCGACTGGTGGAAATTTCCCATACACGTGCTGTATTGTCCCAACTTCCGGAGATCACATAGTCTCCGTTCGGACTGAAAGCAAGAGACTGTATCGAGCCTTCGTGAGTCATTCGAGCAACTTCTTGTCCAGAGAGATCCCAGACACGAATAACTCCGTCTAAATTTCCGGAGGCCAGATATTGTCCATTCACACTCACTGAATGAATTGGATCCCGAACATCATGAGGTGTATAGGCGATTTCTTTAGCGGGGGCGATTTGCCAGATGCGGACGGTACCATCAATACTTCCTGATGCGATAGATTTACCATCTGGACTGTAAGCAACCTTCGACACATGACTAAGATGGGTCATTCGAGCAACTTCATTTCTTGTGGCAATTTCCAATACTCGCGCAGTACTATCCATGCTTCCCGATACAATGTATTTTCCATCAGGACTGAAGAAAACATCCAACACAAAATGACCATGTTCTGTGCGGGCCAGTTCCCGGCCTGTGGCAGCTTCCCAGACGCGCGCGGTGCCATCCAAACTCCCAGACGCTATGTATTTTCCGTCTGGACTGAACGTAACAGCCTCAACAATATCATCGTTTTCCATGCGGACGAGTTCCTGACCTGTGAGAATCTCCCAGTAGCGCACTATTCCATTCCTACTTCCAGAAGCCACATATTTTCCATTCGGGCTGAAAGCAATTGATGTGACACCCGCATCATGAGACAAGATCGTAACTTCCTCACTATTGAGGGCTTCCCAAATGCGAGCTGTATGATCATCACTTGCTGAAACCACGAATCTTCCATTTGGACTAAAGGCAACGGACCGGACATAATCACTATGTGTCATGCGGGCAATTTCCCGACCTGTGGAAATTTCCCATACGCGGGCTGTGTTGTCCCAACTTCCGGAGACTACATACTCTTCATTCGGGCTAAAGGCGACGGACGGCACACGACCATCATGAGTCATCCGGGCAATTTCCTGACCAGTGGCAGCCTCCCACACCCGGGCAGTGCGATCATCACCTCCGGACAAAACATATTTTCCATTAGGACTAAATGCTACCACCCACACATCCTCGTCATGTGTCATGTGGGCAAGTTCCCGACCTGTGGAAACATCCCATACTCGGGCAGTATTGTCCCCCGAACTTCCCGAGATGATTAATTTTCCATCTGGACTATATGCGATAGACGACACCTTGGCCTCATGATTTATTTGAGAGATTGGGAGGGGCAATGTGATTCTTTGTAATAGTTGTGATGCCTGGCTTGTTGGAAAAAGCTTCATGGATTGGACAGCGAGTAAACCACCAATTGTTTGCTTTTCTTCATTGAGATCAAAAACAGATTCTGCTTGCGCGGCTAATTGGCGCGCAAGTGCAATCTGGGCATTAGCTTCGGCAGTTGCCTGGGCATCCCTCGCCGCAATTTCATTTGCTTCGGCTCGGGCTTGTTCGGTCTGAGCTATCGAAGCTTGGCTAGTGGCTCGTCCCGCTTGCACAATCGCAATGCCCGCAAATATTGCTAGTGTGATAATTACTGCTACTGCAATTGAAGAGAGAGTCCTCCTTTGACGATCTACCGCCTGCCTACTATTGAATACATACTCGCGTTGTAAATCGGTCGGGATCGGCGCTTTCGATGAATTGGTTGCGAGTTGTAATTCAGCATCTATCAGTTCTTTTCCGCGCAACAAGAAACTATTTTCACGGTTCGTTCTATCCCATTCGAGCGCCTTGCCTTGCAACTGCGTATGAGTGTGCTTCCACTCATAATCTGCATGGATGGCGGCCATCAAGTTCCGAAAATTTCTTCGGAAATTGTCGGTGTCCCGCAAATAAACCCAGTTGAGCCTGCGGAGCGCCTTGGGAGTTTCCTCTGCGGTTACATCACGAACGACGATGGGGATCAATCGTTTGCCGTTTTCGACGGCATGTTTGATTTCCTTCTTGCACACTGGCGATTTTGCGGATTCCCGGCTAAGAAGAAAGAGAAAATTGTCGGCTTGTTCGATGCCTCTCGTTATTTCCCTCCACCAGTCCACGGTGAGGGGGATTCCCTTCCAATCAATCCAGAGTTCCAGCTCGCGACCTTCGATCGCTTCAGTTAATTTGCGCGCAAATTTTGAGTCCTTGCGGGAGTAGGAAATGAACAGACTGGTCATGGATACCTCCTGCTATTCCAAATATTCCGTGCCGCCTTCAAGAATAAACCGAATAACCATATCATTGACGATCCATTCAATCGGCGCGTGATCGTCGGTGAAGACGGTGGTCGTTTCGTAATCCGTTCTGAGGTTGGCGAAAGTCACTTGCATCGTGTTGATGAGCAAGGGGTGGACAGTCGTATCATTCGAGAGAGCCAGCAAATTCATCGCAAAGTTTTCGGGAATGGTTTCCTGCTTTGTGGCGAAAATCATTGTATTGAGCGAGCCTGGAATATCAACTGTGTAGATTGATGGAAATATAGTTACCATCGTGGTGGCGAGTCCGTTGATCACGCGGCGGTCACCAGGGACGCTGGCAGAGTTGATGGCCAGGACTCCATCGTCGGTGAGGTGTGAGGCGCAGATCTCGAAGAATTCGCGCGTGGTCATGTGCGGAGGGATGTATGGCGGGCGGTACGCGTCCACGGCGATGATGTCATATTGTTGTTCGCTCCGCTCGAGATTTAATCGTCCATCACCGATGAATATATTTAAATTGGGCATGTTCATATCGAAATATGTTTGCCCCACTTCGACGATCTTCGGGTCGAGTTCGTAGCCGTCAATCGGAATGTTTCCGTAGACGGCCGTCATCTGCCGCGCCGTTGTCCCTGCCGCGAGCCCGACAATCGCGACGCGCTGGATATCATCCGGTTTTCGGTTGGCATAAAAATACGGGCTGACGAGAAACTGGTCCCAAGGACCGTTGTATTGTAACGTGTCGGGACGATAAATCGAGTGCACGCCCTGCCCTTCATTGAGTCGCAGAATGGTATAGCCGTTTTGATCCACAACTTGAATGTAATTGTACGCTGACTCGGTTTCATAGAGTTGCCCCGCGTTGCTCTTGATGGACTGTTGCCTTGAAAGCAACGCGGCGAGAATTAATACAACCGGCATCCACGCGTAGTTGAGCATCGTGCGCGAGGTTGCAAAGCGTGCCAGACCGATCAGCGCGACGACCAGCAAGATCATGCTGAAAAGCAGGAAAGTATTTTTCGTACCGATGGCAGGGATGGTGACAAGCGTAGGAAGAAACGTGCCGATGAATGAGCCAAGCGTCGAGATGGCATAAATCTGCCCGGAGGTTTGCCCTGCACGGGAGGTATCGTCAACAGTCAGACGGATCGCGTAAGGTGAAATCGTTCCGAGCAAAGTGATAGGAATGATGAACAGGATCAACACTGCGATAAACGAAGCGCCTAAAATACCAACCTGCAAAGTATCGAAAGCGGTTGCCGCGGCGCGCAGGACGGGGCTGGCGATGTAAGGGACAAGCCCCAGCGTGAACGCGCCCCACGCAAGGATGCGATACATTGCGCCGGGAGTGGGATTCGCATCCGCCCATTTGCCGCCGAGGAAGTATCCGAATGTAAGATAAATGAGAATCAGCCCGATGATGCTCGCCCAGACGATATTGCTCGTGCCGAACACGTTGCCGATTAATCGTCCTGCGGCGAGTTCGGCGGCGAGCGTGGTCATGCCTGAGATGAAGACGGTGAAGAGCAGGTAGCGTTTCATGGTTGGTGGATTATAACGGTTGGGAGGTAATTCGTAATTAGTAAATGGAGACTGGAGATTAGAGATTAGAGATTGGCGCTGATATACTTGCACCGCGCAAAGGAGATTTATGTATATTCCCAAACTGTATCGTGAAGAGGATCGTGGAGAAATCCTTGAATTTCTTCGTCAGAACGATTTTGCAGTCCTGGTGACTTATGACGGCGAAAAGCCGGTCGCCAGTCATTTGCTGATGGAGATTGTCGAAGAGGGTGAAAAGATTTTCGTCAACGGGCACATGTCAAAAGCAAACCCGCATTGGAAAACTCTTGAAAAGAATCCCGAAGTCCTGGCGATCTTTCATGGAGCGCATACGTATATTTCACCCACGTGGTACAACCATGTCAACGTGCCGACGTGGAACTACCAGGCGATACACGTCTATGGCAAGCCGCAGATCATCGAAGATCGCGAGGAAGTCTTTCTTCTGTTGAAAAAGTTGGTTGACCGCCACGAAGCAGGCAGTCATTACAAACTGGAGACCCTATCGCAGGATTTCGTGGAAAAGGAAATGAAAGGGATCGTCGCCTTTCAAATCGAAGCGACACGGATAGAAGCGAATTACAAGCTCAGCCAGAACAGGAGTGATGAGGATCACCAGAATATTATTGCCCAACTTGAGAAGCGGGAAGATGAAATGTCTCGCGGGGTGGCGGAGGCGATGAAGAGGCAGAGATCAGGTTGAAGCCTCGTCATTGCGAGGGCGGCGGGTCTCGGTAAGCAGCAAGTTCTACTTGACCACCGCCGCCCGAAGCAATCTCCCTTGGCGTGTTGGAGATTGCTTCGCCACTCGCTGCGCTCGGGCTCGCAAAGACGTGCTTCGTTTCTGTGGTAAAATCTCGCCCGCTATGATTGAGCCGGAAGAACTTCCCGAATTTGATTCACATCAGGTGACGAACATCTCGCAGGCGGAGGTCCAATCGATCCACGCGGAGCTGGTGCGGATGCGCCAGGCTGACGCGCAGGACATCACTGCGGATGAGGTCGAGTTGCAACAGAGCGCGGCTGGCAATGTGAAGTCCATTCTGGTCAACGCGCGGCAATCGGCGATTGCAACGGTCAATGCGCAGGAGGCCTCCGTGCAGGGCGGGGCGGTGGGATACGTCCAGGCTGAGAAAGCGACTGTTAGCGGGTACACGGGCGCGGTCGTCGCGGGAAGCGCAGAAGTCCATCATGGCACGGTCGGTTATCTTGCGGCGCGCGATGTCTATGCAGAGGACGTGCGGACTATCATCTTGTTTGCCCGCAACGTGCAAGGGAATGTAATTACGACGTTCGATACGCGCGGTGTGTTGATCGCAGGACTCGTCAGCGGTTTGTTTGGCGGGTTGATGTTATTGCTGGGACGCTTTTTGTTGCGGCGAAGTTAATCGATTGTAGTAGCGACTTCAGTCGCTTTATTTATGACGATTAAAATCGTCACTACAGAAATTCATTTCATAGAGCGAAGGTAATCGGTTAACGACTGAAGTCGTCGGTCCGGTGAGAGGCGCTCGAGGAGTAACGATGGAGAAAGTTGTAATAAAGGCTGAAAAACGGGACGTGGTTGGCAAACAGGTGAAGGCGCTGCGCCGCGAGGGTAAACTGCCCGCGGTGATTTATGGTCGTCACACCGAGCCGATCAATGTTGTGTTGGATTCCCATAACGCGTCGCTGGCACTGGGGAAGATCACTTCTTCCAGCCTGGTGACGATTGATGTGAACGGCACCGAGTATGCCGCGCTTGTACGTGAGAAGCAACGCGACTATATCAAGAACCGTTTGCTTCACGTGGACTTCCTGGCTG